>ENA-OROK01000109-OROK01000109.1-human-gut-metagenome-genome-assembly--contig:-NODE-109-length-96431-cov-3.925770_pt1 | contig 96431 bp, 98 predicted proteins | sample MGYA00242127_ERZ509046 | MGnify/ENA primary metagenome ERZ509046 (study PRJEB26280, sample SAMEA2338728) | human gut metagenome | biome: human gut; feature: human-associated habitat; material: faeces... | reverse complement strand
TTAACAGCAAGGATTTCGGAGTGCCCCAAAACAGAGAACGTGTGTACATTGTTGGATATCTTAGAGGAAAATGCAGCGGACAAGTATTCCCTCTCGGAGAAATCCCGTGCAAGACTGAGGCTGTTCCAATGAAGAATATCGGCACGAGACTGATACAGGTTGGAATAATTGACAGAACCTACGAATCATCTGGTCGTGTGTTCTCTTCCAACGGTCTCTCGCCTACTCTTGTGATCCCGGGGGGCGGAGGCCGGACGGTGAAAATACTGAACGGCGGCAGAGTGCGCTGCCTTACTCCGAGGGAGTATTGGAGGCTGCAGGGTTTCCCAGACTGGGCATTCGAGAGAGCTGAAAAAGTAAACTCCGATACTCAGCTATACAAACAGGCTGGCAACTCGGTGACTGTTCCGGTTATTGCCGCCATCGCTGATAAACTTTCATCAATAATAATTTCAAATTAATAGGAGACATTTACATGGATGACAGTGAAAACTATGAAACACTTGAACATATTAAATTAGTAAATAATATAGGAATTAGCATTATTACCCAGCTGCAAAGGAGGCTCTTATTACACGATGCATCTAAGCTTGAAGAGCCTGAAGCAGATGCTTTCCGCAGGGCAGTGGATCTCAGTAAAATCGAATACAGCTCGGAAGACTACAATGCATCGCTGAAGAGCTTAGAGGATGCATTGAAACATCACTATCAGTGCAACCGTCATCATCCGGAACATTTTGAGAGCGGCATATCCGGCATGAATCTGGTAGACATCTGCGAGATGTTCATCGACTGGTCTGCTGCATGTCAGAGGACTAAAAACGGGGACATCAGAAAGAGCATAGTTCAGAATCAGAAAAGATTCGGCTTCTCAGACGACCTCTGCTCCATCTTTCAGAATACTGCCGACCTTTTGGATATCTGCTCAAAAGACTGTGGCATGAACAGAAACGACAGTGAGATCTGTAAGACAGACAATAATGTGCAGGAAGTGAGCCAGACTCTGCTGCTTGATGCTGAGTACCTCAGCGAATTAGACCTATTTGTTCTCAATATCCCAGGCATTCGGATGATGACTCGCGCTGAGCTGCAGGAATCAGCTGCAGAGCTGAGGGGCGACTCTCAGAAATACTCAGAAGGAATCGAAGAGTCGATAGATACTTTAGTGGATATCGGAGCGTTTGGCAAAAGAGGCGGCTATTATTTCACTTCAGCATACGGATGGAAGCTGAAAAAGCATCTGTCACTTGTTGAACAGGAGTGATCTGCATGAATGTTCTGCTGATCGATGCTGACTCGAAAATTCCCAATCTGGCATTAATGAAACTGTCAGCGTATCATAAAGCACTAGGGGATGACGTAGGTTTCAGCATCTCCGATCCGCTGCAGCCTGAGAAGCAGATGCACTTCAGCAGTGATGCCAGGGTGATGTATCAATGAATCTTCAGGAAGCGAAAGAGAAGATTCAGAAGTGCCTTGCCCTTTCAGACTCTCCGAATGAGCATGAGGCACAGACTGCCCTTCTGATGGCCAGAAAGCTCATGGCATCATACAAGCTGTCAGATGCCGATCTCACAAAGACACCGTCCAGTTTGGAGGTGGAGAAAAGGCTTACAAGCATAACCTATTCAAGAAGGCGTGATGCATGGATAGGTGCTCTTGCAAACCTGATCGCTGAAAAGCACTGCTGCAGCAGCTGCTATACACACGAGTACAACAAACAGACACGGTTTGTGGAGATGATCGGTTTTCCCGATGATCTTGATTTGTGCATTAGGGCGTTTGAGTATGCTGTCTATGCTGTCCACACTAACATAATCTACAGAAAGCCAGCACATGAGATGTCATATGCACTCGGCTTCATTAATGGTTTGAAAAAGGCCTATGATCATCAAGACGAATGTGAAGAAACAGCTCTGGTGGCCATCATTCCTAAAGAAGTCACAGAGTATGTAAAATCCACCGTCAAGTTTCTGAAGGAGGAGCCTAACGAACGCACCAGGGCATACTGTGCCACATCATACAGCCTTGGAGTGCTGGATGGAAAGAATCATCTGACCAAGAAGATCTGTAAAGCAGAGGAGGGATCAGCGTGATATATCAGATCCCGTGTGTGATGCTGCAAAATCCAGCACATCTGCTGGGAAGGAGGTTGGTCATCAGACCAAAGGAGGCTTCTGTATGACCCTGCCGCCTTTCCCATATTATGGAGCGAAGACGAAGCATCTCAGATTCCTGCTGCCCCTGCTCCCTCAGACAAAATGCTACTGTGAGCCTTTCGGCGGTTCAATGGCCGTCATGCTGGCAAGAACACCATCCGAGGTCGAGACCTACAACGATATCGATTCAAACGTGGTGAACTTTTTCAGAGTCCTGAGAGAGCAGCCTGACAAACTGCTCAGAATGCTGGAGCTCACTCCGTTTTCCAGGGAAGAGTACAATCTGGCCAGGGATATGGAGAAAGAAAGCGATCTTGAAAGAGCTAGAATGTTCTTTCTCAGAGCCTCGGTATCATACGGTGCCAGATATTCCAGGGGAGCATTCAATACAACCAACAACAATTCTGTAAACGGGGTGCCTGAAAGAATCTCAAGGTACCGCAGGTACCTGGGAAGGCTGGAGGCCGTTTCAGAACGCATACTCAGGATACAGATCGAAAACCTCGATGCTCTGGACATTATCAAAAGGTACGATACCCCGGATACCCTTTTTTACTGCGATCCTCCGTATGATCACAGTGCAAGGGTTCAGGACAGATGCTACAAAGTAGAGCCTGACAGCACATACCACCGCCTCATTGCCTCTGCTCTCAGATCTATTGAGGGTTATGCTGCCATTTCGGGCTACAAGAGCAGACTCTATGAGGAGCTTTACTCAGGCTGGTACTGCACGGAGGACAAGCCGAACCGTTACAATGAGAATCACAGTGAAAGGACAGAGGTTCTCTGGACTAACTATAATCCAGAAACGTTTGAGAAAATTAGCATCATGCCCCAGGTTAAGCAGCTAAATCTTGACGGGATTGAAGGAGGTGCGTGTCAATGAGCTATCCTCTTGTTCATTACCGCAAGCTGCCAGAGGCTCTATTTCTCAAGCTGGAGCGCGGAGAAATTGACACGATAGTCTGCTATGACCCTTACTGCGATATATCTGCAGGAGACACGTTCTGCATTTTCCTTTTCAACACAAAGACGGAAATGACAGTGCGTAAGCTGTACCGCAGAGTAGCCGATACCCCGATCCGCAGGCCTGGAGGCTATGCGGAAGTCAATGTAGGTGCGTCAAGATGACTGAAACCTACTTCGACAGACTGGTAAAAGATGTTCTTTTAGTCATCAACAATCACCCAGGCTGCTGCTCCTACACAGACCTCTTGGATTATGCTGGATCTAAGAACATTTCAGAAGGAGGCCTGGGCTCAGTGCTGTCGCACCTGAGTCTGATGGAATTTGTAACGGTTTCAGAAAAAACAGTCTATAAAATAACCGCAAAGGGAACGATGCATCTGCGGAAATGCAGGGCGCTGCCAGACAATCAGACTAAATTAGATTTTTTAGAGGGATTATAAATGATCAAATCAGATGATTTTAACCATACACATATAATTCATAAATTGAAAATATTATTGCAGGATTTTGAACAGGCCATAACGGGAATTAAGAATTTTGAACAGATAAATGACAATGGGGATTACCAGGTAAATGATCTCTTAGTTTTGAAAGAGTGGGATCCAGACACTGAAGGATTCACAGGCAGGGAAGCGGCCAGACGCATCCGTCATGTGCCGAAGAATGTTCCGTGTCTGAATTCTGAATACGCCATTCTGGATATCGAAGAGAATCAGAGTGACATGCCGGACAATCAAGATCCAGGCGAGTCTGTAATGTCCGAATCTATTGAACTCTGTATAGCCAGACTCCTCCTGTCTGCATATCAGAACGGCAGGGTTGTGTTGACTATAAGCCTGATAACCCGCATAAGGCATGAGCAATACAGCATGTATGATCTGATAAGTGCTCTTTACTCCCTTGAGAAGCTGAATTACATAAGATCATCACACGACTGCTGGATCATAACCAAAAAGGGCATTGATCATTTTTTCAGATCAGGTGATAGATGATGCCTGTGAGACTGTGCAGACACTGCAAACACACAACCCGTGAACGGATATACGGCGTTGATGACTGCATAGGCAGGACTGTGTTCGGATGCGACCTTCTGAATGCAGATGAATATCTCACTGCATACAAAACAAATGTCTGCAGATCGTTCGAAGATGATTCAGAATCATACTCTTGCAGCGACTGCATTCACATCATATCCGGCACAGTGCGTGGCCTGGAGACTTTGCGTTGTGAGTTCAACAATGCCCCTGTGGATGACTGGAACTGCTCTGATTTTGAAGACATGTTTGAGGAGGCAGAGCAATGACTGATGCTGAACATTATGCAGATAAAAAATTACCAACGATGACGCAAAGCGAACTGCTGTCATTCAGCAACCGATTGGACTTCTGGATGCGGCAGGCAGATACAATCTCTGCAGAGATTAACAAATTCACTTCAAATCACGACTGCGGTGCACTCAGTACTGCTATCAGCAAATGTCTGCAGCTCGCATCACAGATACATGATTTCAGAGAATCGGAGTGGAAAGATGCATCCGTGCTCATAGCCCAGATGTCAGAAGAACTGGGTCATCAGGAAACGACCCGATACAAAAAGAATAAACTGTACAGATCTCTTGAAGAAAAATACAATCAAGATCTTCTGATTGTGCGTGCATTCAGCTCTGCTGATCGTTATGCAGTTATCGGAGGCTACGGTCTTGCAGATCTGCATAAAAAAATCCGAAAGATAATGACTGAGCAGAAACTGTCAAAACTGATTCTGCGGGAGTCCAAAGGCGTATACTGCAAGACTAACAAAGTAAGAATTGAATGCGGCAAAGTGGTATTCGAAAAGTCTGAGTGGCCTTATGCAAGCAAGCCGATCGACAGCGCATTTTTTGACATTGATCAGCCGAACATAGTCTGGGACGAGGAACGCCCGATGCCTATGTACCGCTGCCCTTACTGTTATGACCTGGCGAAAAGGCAGCAGGCCGAATGTGAAGCATGCGGAGGCACCAAGCGGATCTCCGTGGATGATTTTAATTCATGGTTCGAAACCAATTGGAAGAAACTCAGCGAGGGCACCGCATATGCCTGAGGATGATGCGGATCTGCCTGCTGCACTGGCAGAAATAGGGCGGTGCAGCGCCCATCAAAGGCCTTCCGTGTCTTTGAATTCCAAAACTACATATAATGCAAGATAAATAGACAATAAATGATTATTAGAATATTAATTAATTAACAGGATTGATAATGATGATTAAACTCAGACCTCTGCCGGCCCTGCCTGCCAGAGACGCTAAAACTGATGTTAAACTGAAGTATGTCCAGCTTACAGCAAAAGACAAAAACAAGAATGTCAGATCATATCTGATATCTGCGGCGTCAATTGCCATGAAATATGCTGAAGAGGCAGCCGCGGATGTTGTGGACACGGCCTATCCCGACATATACTGGTCTCACTTTTTTTGGATATATGAATCTGATTCCAATATCCTTGAGACTCTCGACAGAATATCCACATATGATATGGATTGGATCCTGGAGACTGCTTCGCCGTACAATACCGAAGAAGATCTCACTTTAGATGACATTGACCGTAACTGGAACAGCATTAAAACATCTGTAGTCTGCAGAGTGCTTGCCCCCTTTGTTGAAAGATCCAAGCACCGCATGACTAAAGTACAGATCGAAGAGCGTGAGCGCCTGAAAAACGAAGAGAAATTCCAGATGATGCTGGCTGACCTGCGGTCTCAGGGATGGGAACTTATCGAAAGATCTGTTTTGGATGAGCTGATAGAGGAAAAACAGCAGTTAGATGACGAATTAACAGACGATGACTGTGTTTCTGAAGAATGTGAAGAAGAAAGTGCAGAACCCAGACCTGTCATAAAAAAGATTGTGCCCAATTCAGGTCTGGATGACATACCGACCGTATTTTTTGAAGGGATTGCAGATGTATAAAAAGACCAAGGAGACTAAAGTACCCAAGACATTCATTCTCAGCGAAAAATGTGAATGGCAGATCAGGGCGATTGCTTTCAACAACAATCTCAAGCAGTATGAGGTTGTTGAAGAAGCGGTTGCTCTTCTGCGGCTCTTGATGGCCGAACGGCCGAAAGAACTTGACAGACTGCTGGCGGCAGCGCTGAACTACCAGGATGAAGTCTTGTCTCAAGAGGATCTGCAGCGTACACTAGACAGGTTTTTCGTAGCAAATGACGAGCTGCTGGCGTAATCGAACGAAAAACATCAGCTGACTGCACAGCAGGTATGGATGGCTTGGGCATCAATACTCTTCACCAGATTTTGATGTGCCAAAGCCGCTCTGCCTTATACATTGCATTCCAGAAGGACTGATGAAACACATGTTGTGGATTTTTTATGTATAATTTACATATTTTAACATTATCTAGCTTAAAAGTATATATTCCCCAAGTGCGTTCTCATTTTAGAATGGCCAAGGTAACAATATATGATGATCAGAATCAAGTGGTCGGAGAAGTTGACCCAGTATATAATTTAGATATCTGGGATGAGGAATCTCAGAGCTTCAACGCCGGTAATCCTGAAGTACACCTGGGAATCACAAAACTATCCTGCAATTATGTTTTAATCATGTCTGAAGAAGGTGATGCGTACGGGCGTGTGATTACGGCCTTAGATGCAGCCGAAGCGATTATGGATTCAGGCCACCTTGAACTTTTTGAAACAGATTTTTCTGAATTGATAGAGGCTGCCAAGAACCTCAGTGTTGAGGAGATCGTGTTGAAGAAACGGATCATCTCACACGGGCATTACGGCAAAAACTGGGCAATCGTCCTGTCAAAGAGTGATCTTAATCAAATGAATCTGAAAATCGGTGATTATATCGATATAACTAGAAATGATGTGCAGGAGCCTGTAATCTTGACTAAAAGGATTACTGATGTGCAGGGCCGCACATCAAGTGAGATAAGACTATCTAAACAGGATCTGGAAAAGCTTGGTCTGCAAGCCGGAGATCTCGCCGAGTTTCGAATAAAACAAAACATCTTTTGACCCACCACCGGCGAAAGTGAATTTCCGGCAGTGGGACGGGACATGCCCGACAGATGTTGATAAGGCATCTGCAAAATCAAAAGCATGATCGAGGGATAAATATCTTTTTATTTTGACTCACACACCGATAATCTTGCAATAATCAACAGTTAGAGAGTCGATATTAGCCGATTATTAGAAAGCGTTAAATAATAGTCTCGTGTTTTAGGCATTGTTGCGAGAATGATAACCTCGTAGAAAAAAGGAAAGTGAAATCATGGAGAAACTCAACATAATAATCAAAGAGGATATGGCAGATAGCTATACGCCGTACAACAAGGATTTCGTTTTTAAAATAAAACGGGGAATCGGCGGGGCTAAATGGAATGCGTCTCTTAAATGCTGGAGCGTACCAAGTGACTGTGTTGATGCTGTCAGAGATATTATGAAAGAGGTATACGGACATGATGACACTGGCGGCCCGGCTGAAACAGTCTCAATCAGACTTAGATTTGAAGAAGAATTCGCGGAATGTCATGGTGATGTTACTCTTTTCGGGCGATGTCTGAGCCATGCGTACGGCAGAGACAGCGGAGCAACCTGCGGATCCGGTGTGAATTATATAAAAGGCTATCCAAAAAGTGGGGGAAGTATGAAGAACTGGTGTTCCGTGGTTCCGGCTGGTGCAGAGATCTCTCTCAAAAATGTACCAAAAATACTTTATGAATCATATCAGCCCATCAAAAATATCATCGTAGACTTAGAAGGGACAGAAATCAATGCTGACTCACTGCTAGCTGAGAAAGAACGGCTAAACGCAAGAATTGCTGAGATAGATAAGCTACTAGCAGATGCAGAATTTCATCGAACGATGCTTAGATGCATACCACAGACTCATTGAGCAGTATAGGAGTATACCTATTGACGATGTTTCGTTAAGCTGTGCTTTACATTGAAAATATATAGAATACTTCTCCAAAAGAACGTTCCATAGATCTCATGAGGATCAAATTCGCTGTGCACAGGGGCGAAACATATTATGCATGAATGCATTATACAACTGCTTAAGCTGCGACACTATCTTTCACCAAATCATAGTTTTGTGGCTTAAGCACTCTTTTTTTAACATGTCAACGATGGTAACAGCACTAAGTCTGCATTGGAAAAGCTGTCAAAAGAAGATATGCAGAATCAGTCAAGATTCTGCTACAACAATTGTCGAAGATAAGCCGGTTATCTGTGATTTAAGGAGGTACTTTCACACCTTTTAGGAAAAAATATCCCGGTGATTTTACACTAAAAATAATTAGCCAGCATATTTTTTACAGGCCGAAGGTACTTTCACCGACCTCCCCATTAACTTTATATTTTTCAGTCCTGATAATCAGTTTGGTGAAAGATAGTGTCGCTTGGTATTAATCAAACCAAGTCCAGTGTTAGCGATAGTGCTGGACTCAGCGAAGAAGAACAGAGGATAGAATACTGGAAACGGATACGAAAAAAGATCCCCGAGGAATATGACGACCATCTCTGGGCAGTAGATCTCCTGCTGGAAATCCTGCAGGACGAACTTGAGTCAAAGAAGAGGTGATATATACGAGCCGTCGCGATTCCCCGTCCGGTGGTTCCTATGAATCATATGATGGAACCTCTGTGGTCAAAACCCCTTCTAAAACCCCTTCCAAACCCGATTCAAAACCCAAAAAACGAGGAAGAAAAAGGGGGGCTAGGTCAATGGGACCTCATCCGTTCTTGACCTATGCTCTAAAATATATCGAGTCCGTCAAAACTGTGCGATCTGAAGCTACAATCGCAGACATGAGAAGAAGATACAGAAATATAAACTATGATCTGGAGTATTTAAAGAAAGAAGGGCGCATTAAAAGCACAAGCCCTATGAAACTGACGGATGTAGACATTCTCGAATATATCAACCTCTTAATGTCTGGAGAAGGACCGGGGAGAGAAGGAAAAAATAAACCTCTCAAAGCCAAATCAATCCATCACAATTTGGGATTGATCAATGATCTGTGCAAATATGCAAACGGCACAGACCTCATCGCACAGGTGAAACACAGACATGCTGCGTCAGTCCCTAAGATCCATTACACCAGACTGCCTCCCATGTCTCCTCATGACACGAGGGCGATCATTGAAGCAGCGAATAAGGTGAAAAGTGAAAACTGGAGGCACATGGTCGCGTATGCAATGACGATAGTATCAATATCCGGAGGTCTGCGAAACAAAGAACTGCGCATGGCAAACCTCTCTGATTTAGATCTTGATGCGGAAACCATCTATACGGAGCATGTCAAAGGCGAAGACACATACGGACAGGCTAGAACTGCTCCGATAAACCCACTCGCGATTCCGTTTCTTCGCAGGTATGTAGACGCAAGACAAAGAGAGCTGACTAAAAGAGGCGTGAGGACTCCGGTTCTTTTCCCTGCTTTGAGCCAGAAGAGCGGCACCACCGACCGTGAAATGTATAGATATTCAATAAACGGCACGACCTGTCTGAGAAGAATAGTGATGGCTGAAACAGGGATAAAGTATGATTTAAGAAAGTGCAGAAGGACATTTGGACAAGCGCTGAAAAATGATGGCGCTTCAATTGAAGCAATAAGTGTCTCGATGGGACACTCCAGTACAAAAACCACAGAGAAGTCGTATGCAAGGATGACAAATGAATGTGCAATCGCAGAAGCACAAGAAGTTTGGCATAAGACCCAGGTACCCAATCCGTCTCTTACGCCACAATTTGAGACTGCTCCTGCGACTATTGAGCCCGAACCTACAAATTCCCCGCTGATTGGGCAGAAAAAATGGGATCCTGGCTATGCTTAAAAGTGCGAGCGCCGGGATTCGAACCCGAGTTCTAACCTTGGCAAGGTTAAGTGATAACCAGCTACACCACGCTCGCTTAGTATCCCAGAGATATTCTTCTTCCATTTAAATATTACTGTTTATTCTCACTCCAATAAGCTGTTCAGACCTTTCTAGTCTTGATTAGATACACATCAATTATGTAGAATGCAATTCCGAAACCAATTAAAACAGCTAAAGATCCCCAAGGAAATACCCATCCAAGAGCTGATGCTCTTACACACATGCTCGCGTGTGTTAAAGGGAATAAATACAGGATGTACTGGAATAAAGCCGGAACTGAAGATACGGAGAAGAATGTTCCGCAGAGGAAAGTCATCGGCAGAATGACAAGACTGTTGAATGTAGCTAGTGTCTGATGAGATTTAGCTAATAATGCGGCCATTACACCCAAAAATGAGAACGAAAAGCACGATATCAAAAGACACCCAATAAACAACGGCGTCAACATGAGTTCAGGAGACAGTATCAAGCCCATGATGAAGATGATGCTGCAGCTGAGAAGTCCTCTCAAAACGCCCATCATAGATTTACCTAAAATTATAGCAGTAGGCCTAAGGGGACACATCATCATTTCATCAAAACTTTTGTAATACAGCCTCTGCACATTAATTCTTGTCGAGGTGGATGAAAAGGATGATGATAAAGAAGACAGGGCAACAATACCTGGTATAATGAATGCTATGTAACTTATGTCACCGGAACTCATTCCCCTTCCTAAACCATATCCAAAAGTTATCAGATAGAGTATAGGGCTCACAAGGCTTGTGATTAGAATATTGGGAAAATTATGTTTTAGAAATCTAAGATCTGCCCATGAAACATAGTACACTTCTCTTAGAAAATCCAGCATTACATCCCACCAACCGTTTCACCCGTCAATTCAACAAAACAATCTTCCAGATTGGTATTTCGAATGGTGACGGTGGTTCCATCCGGGATCGTACCAGCAAAGTCATTAGCATCAGTTCTTTTTGAAAAATACCGATATGCGGTCTTACCATTCGGGCCATAATACTCTACAGCCGTAGAACCAATCTTGCTGCACAATTCTGGAGGTGTTCCTAGCGCAATGAGCTTACCATGATTTATAATCCCAACTCTGTCACAGAGTGCTTCGGCTTCTTCGATATAGTGTGTTGTAAGGAAAATGGTAGTTCCATCAAAATTAAGCTTCCTTATCAGATCCCACAGCAATCTCCGTGCTTGTATATCCAAACCTACAGTAGGTTCATCTAAGAATAAGATTTTAGGTTCGTGTATCAGAGCACACACGATGGCAACTCTCTTTTTCCATCCGCCCGAGAGAGAATCCACCATCCTATCCATGTATTCTTCCAGACCTACATAAGACGAGAGCTCTGTTATCTTCTTTAGTCTTTCAGATGCAGGAATTTTATGATACATGGCGTGCTGAATCATGTTCTCCTTTACAGTCAAATCTTTATCTAAGCTGATATGCTGCTGAATAACCCCCATTCTGATCTTAGCTTCAAGCGGGTTTTTTAGCAGATTGCATCCATCTACATAGATCTCTCCAGAATCAAAGTTCGTAAGGGTGGATAAAACTCGGACAGTGGTCGTTTTTCCAGCTCCGTTAGGTCCTAGAAAACCAAATATCTCTCCCCGTTTAACAGTTAAATTCAATTTATTTATTGCTATGAAGTTACCGAATTTTTTGACTAAATCATTGACTTCGATAATATTGTTAGACTGTACATCTCTGGTCAATTTACACACACCATTTGATCCATCAGAAGATTATTGGTTAATATATCCAATACTATTTAGACGTGGAGATATGGGTATACATATTTAACTATTTTTATCACCAATTTTTGAGGATAATGATCAACACAGAGATGTTCATCCATTAGTCACGGCGCATGTACATATCTGCCTTAGATTATATTGAATTACGTATATGGAATGATTATCCATCGTATAACACATTGACTCTGTAAAAGTAAAAATAGAATCACGTCTATATTAGAATGGTGTAAAATTGGCTAGAGAACCTGTAGTAATAAAACTTCCAAAGTCCATTATAAGTTATATTGACACTAAAGTATGTGATGGAGAGTTCATCAGCAGGACCGATTTTATAAGATATGTCATGAGATGGAACATTGAAAGAGATGATGAGCAGTAATCAATATTTCATTCAATATTAATCAAATTCTTCTCTGTCAGTCATCTCTAAATTTATAGAGATAATTATACAAGTACTGCAGACTGCAGCTGTTTTAATGGTTTTTTTAGTGATCAGATAATACTCCACACATCAACAACTGGAAACAATAGCCTATATGTAAGATAATGATGGATCTAGTATCCAATACTCTTAAATGCTAAAAACATATGCACTATTTGTTGGATTACATATCCAAGTGTGAAAAAGCGTCTGTTGGAGGAAAAACATGGAGACTAAAAAATTGCTATTTCCCTTTACAAGTATAGTAGGGCAAGAAGATATGAAAAAAGCTCTGCTTCTAAATATAATAGACCCGAGCATTGGTGGAGTTTTAATAAAAGGGGAGAAAGGGACAGCAAAATCAACGATGGTACGATCTTTAGTCCAGATACTTCCAGAACGTAAAACTGTAAAAGGATGTGTTTTTAACTGCAACCCAGACAGCCCGGAAACGATGTGTCAATATTGTCAAGAAAAACTTTCAAAAGGAATCGACCTGGAGGAAGAATATACTCCTATGAACGTAGTAGAGCTCCCACTGAGTTCTACCGAAGATAGAGTTGCTGGAACTCTAGATCTTGAGCATGTTTTAAAAACGGGAGAGAAAAAATTTGAACCTGGTGTCCTGGCTCAAGCAAACGGCAATCTTCTGTATGTGGATGAGGTAAATTTATTGGATGATCATATAGTAGATCTTCTTTTAGACTCAGCAGCAATGGGTGTAAATTATGTAGAAAGAGAGGGAGTATCATTTTCACATCCCTCTCGATTTATATTGGTAGGTACTATGAATCCAGAAGAGGGAGATCTTCGCCCACAGCTCCTGGATAGATTTGGATTATCCGTGAATGTAAAAGGTGAGAAAGAAATCGATGAGCGTGTAGAAATTGTCAAAAGACGGTTGCTCTTTGATCAAGACCCAGAAAAATACCTAAAAACATGTGAGTCAAATCTTACTGAAATGACACAGCAGATTATATCTGCCAGACACACTCTGAAAAGTATTTTTGTGGACGATATCCTCCTGCAAAAGATAGTCAAGACCACTACACACTTTGGAATAGATGGACACCGTGCGGATATAACTCTTATAAAAGCTTCTAAGGCAAACGCTGCCCTTCAGGGAAGATTGGAAGTAACAGACGTTGATGTAAAAGAAACCGCTCCATTGGTTTTGATGCATAGAATGAGAAGACGTCCATTTGAAGAATCAGTTCTTGATCTGGAGGAACTGGACGAATGTCTTCAGAGTCTTTGAACAGAACGATCTTTTTTCCGTTTTCTGCAATATACGGAATGAACGATGCCAAAAAAGCGCTGATATGTGCACTCGTCAACCCGCAGATTAAATCAGTCCTTATCAGAGGTCCGTCTGGAGTTGCTAAAACAACTGTCGTACGTGCGATTACAGAATGCATACCTGATAAAAAATTGATAAACGTGCCATTAAACGCTACAGAGGAGCAGATTTTTGGCGGTATAAATATCGAAAAAACATTAAAAAATGGAGTTATTGAAGAAGAAGTTGGATTATTGCTCAGATCTAACGAAAATATTGCTTATATCGATGATATCAATCTCTTTGACAGCAGTATACTCATATCTATCCTGAACATGCTGCATGCCAACAAACTCATTGTAGAGCGAGAGGGAATATCATCCAGTCACGACTTTAATGGATTATTGATAGGTACGATGAATCCAGCTGACTCAGATCTAAGCTCTCATATTCTGGATAGATTTGACATCTGCATATGCATCAACGAAGAAGATGATATTGCAGCAAAGGAAGAAATTTTGAGACGAAATTTAGAATTTGACAATGATCCAGTAAAATTTAGACATAAGTATCATGATGAAGAGACTACTATCATCGACACTATTGAAAAAGCAAAGAAATTACTTCCATACGTCACGATTTCAGACGACCTTATTTCAATTATTGTTGAATTATGCATCAATATTGGATCAGAAGGTCACCGCGGAGACATTTCTACATTAAACACTGCATTAACACTTGCAGCATTAAATGGACGTGAAGAAGTATCCAGAAAAGATGTTGAGGAAGCGGCCATGTTATGTCTATCCCACAGACGTGACTATACTCCAAATCCTCCCCCACAAAGGAATGCAGACAATGAAGACGACCCTGATACCAATGAACAGTCAGAAGAGAATTCTCAGGATGATCTGCCAAATCAAAAAAATAATAATGAAAAACAACAAGATGATAATGACACTCCGGAAAAAAATGATACCAACCAAAGCAATAATGACATTCAGAAAATGGATGACCTCATGTTTCAGATTGGTAATCAATTCAAATTAATTAATTATTTAGGAAACAATAGACTGCGTATTGTAAAGACTAAGAGCAGAAAAGGCAGAAGGGATGTTGTAGAGAGTGGGGATAAGACTGGCAGATATGCAAGATACAGAGTTCCAAAGGATTTCCCACGAGATATTGCATTTGATGCAACGATCAAAGCTGCTGCACCTTTTCAAAAATGCAGAGATAAAGGAGATTTATGCATAACTATAAAAGATTCTGATCTAAGAGAAAAAGTCAGAGAAAGACGATGCGGCTGTACATTATTATTCTTAGTAGATGCAAGCGGCTCACTCGGCGTGAGAAAGAGAATGATCGCCGTTAAGGGAGCAATTTTATCGATGCTGAAGGAGAGCTACGTGAAAAGGGATAGAATTGGCATGATGGCATTTAGAAGAGACTCTGCAGAACTGATACTTCAGCCAACTAAATCTGTAGAATATAGCTATAAAATGCTGGAGGATCTTCCAACTGGCGGAAAGACGCCTCTAAGTGCAGCACTCATGAAGGCTAATGAGTACATGACTACATATTCCAGATCTCATCCTGGAGAACATTGTTACATTGTGGTACTGACGGATGGCAGAGCAAACGTACCTCTAAAAGATAGCTTCAATGCAAACGATGAAGCACAGACAATCGCCGAGAACATATCAATTCCTGGAGTTAAATGGATTGTCGTAGATACTTGTGCAGGATACCCTCGCTTTGATAACGCAGAGAAATTGGCTGAAAAACTTAGTGCAACTTACTTTAGACTGGAGGAGTTGAATGCTGAGAATTTATCTCAAAACATACGTATGATTGTAAACTGATGAAAATGCATGAGATTCTGAAAAATAGATAGAGATATTAACGATGTCTGCGTTATATTATCCAATGATTGCTTCTGACAGCAATGAACTTTTCAATGTGATCGAAAAATACTGTCACATTCATAATGAACTGTGTGATTTTAGCACGATCTGGCATTATACCTCTGCAGAGGGTTTTAAAAGTATCATTGAAGAGGGAGAGGTTCATTTCACACACAATGCTTTTTTAAACGATTCCACAGAAAGAACTCACGTTTTTGACATTGTAGAGACTGTTTTAGAGTCATATTCTGATGATTCAAGTAAAAATGAATTCACAGAACACCTTTTAGAATTATTTCATAAAAAGAAAGAAGATCCAGACGGTGTAGATTTTATAGATCCAGATGAAGTGCAGATATTCATATTTTCGTGTTCATTGGATAAAGATAGCCTTCCGCTTTGGAACCATTATTCAAAGAATCCTGCAAAAGCGGGATTCAGCATTGGTCTGGATGTAAATGAGATTATAAAAATGCAGTTTAGAGAAAAGATGCTTTACGGGATAGGTTCAAACCTTTATCCAGTAATCTATGATGATTTAGAAAAAGAGAATCTTGTTAAGGAAATATGCGATGCAGCATACAGTCTCTGGAATCTGGATGATGTCAATAAAGATGAAATCATCAAAAAAACATATGCTGCGATAAGGATTGCAGGGGCATTTTTAAAACATAAAGCCTTCGAGTCAGAACATGAAGCTAGATACATATTTTACATACAAAATAAAAGTATAGAGAGCATCAAAGATATAATAAAATTCAGAGACATGCATGGAATATTTACTCCATATGTAATTGTACCATTCATCAATGATAAGACATTGAAAGATGTGATTATCTCACCAACTCTTAAGTCTAAACAGGCTAAGAGCTATGCTGATTTATTCTTAAAGATGAATGGATACAATATGACCTCAAAGACATCACAAGTTCCATTAAGATTCTAAAAAAATTAAGATAACCGTCTTAAGACGGCTATTGTGAAATTGCTATGAGAATATCTCCGATTTGAATAGTCTCAACAGATTGTCCCATCAGCATTAGTTTTCTTTCTAATTCGATGAACTCATTTGGTATAGAAACTATGCTGCCATCAGACATGTTTAGAACCAATGGTCCAGACTTAAGAGATTCTGCTGCCTTTTGAGGATCCATTGATGATAATATCTGCAGAATCTCTTTACCTTGTGTTTTAAAGGCGGGGCCAATCTTAGACTTGATTGGTTTTATAGCGCAAACTTCCTCTTCAAGTTCTGCGTCATGCAGCATTTCTAGATTCAAAGCCCGAGAAGTCTCTCTGATATCTTCAGCATATTCACCTAATTTTGTCGCTCCCGGACCAATAAGTTCAATGGATTTGAGCTCTTGATTCAGGGGGATCTTATTTTCGGATTTCCAAGATCTTACAGCCGAGATTATCTCCTTTACAATATCTCCGTTTTCCCTTTCGTCCTTTAATTCAAGAGGTTTAGGCCATTCAGATACGTGTATGCTCTTGAATCCATCCATGTCCTTGAAATCCTGATAAATATCCTCTGTGACATGAGGAAGGAAAGGAGCAAACATCTTTGCAATGCCCAGAGTTACTGTATACAGCGTAAATAGAACACCATCATCCGGATTTTTAGTTCTGTGTTTTATCATTTCCAGATAATGATCAGCATATTCGTGCCAGGCAAAATCTTCGATTTCTCTCATTGCTTTGTCGAACTGATAGTTTTCATACAGCTCGGTAACTTTTTCTACAGTATCTGAGTATTTTCCTAAGATCCAGAGGTCTACTGCATGAAGATTTGTCTGATGCGGTTTTTCTTTAACAACCATTGATGTAAACTTGCCGATGTTCCATAGTTTTGTACAAAGTCTCTTTCCGTGGATTACATCTTTTTCTCTGAATGCATTGTCTTCGCCTAGCGCACAGGTGCACGCGTAGTAACGCATTGCATCTGCACCGTACTCTTCAAGTATCGGCATAGGATCAATAACATTACCTAAAGAAGAGTGCATTGGTGTTCCGTCTGGAGACATTATAAACCCATGGATCATGATATTATCCCATGGTTTTTGTCCAGTTATTAAATGGCTACGGATCATCGTGTAAAATGCCCAGGTTCTGATAATATCATGACTCTGAGTCCTTAAGGACATTGGGAATAACTTTGAGAACAGTTTCTCGTCACGTCCCCAGAATGTATTGAACAACGGAGATATGCTGGAATCCATCCATGTGTCAAACACATCTTGGCAGCCTACTAATTCTCCGCCGCATTTAGGGCAGCGGTCAACTGGTGGCTTATCTACAGTGGGGTCTACATAACACTCAGATTCCAATGCAGGAACTACTGTTCCGCAGGTTTTACACTCCCATATTGGAATAGGCGTTGCAAAAAACCTTTGTCTCGATATGACCCAATCCCACTGAAGACTGTTTATCCAATCCTCAAGTCTGACTTTCATGAACTGCGGATGCCAGTCGATCTCTTCAGCCATTTTCAGAATATCTTCTTTATAATCCAAGATCTTTAGAAACCACTGAGGAACCTGCAGGAATTCTATCGGAGAGTGACATCTCCAGCAGCATCCAACACTTTGAGGGCAATCTTCTTGTTTGATGACAAGTCCTTCCGATTTTAAATCTTCAATTATTGAAGCTTTAGCATCTGGTACACTCATTCCTTCATATTTTCCAGACAACGCAGTCATCTTGCCCTGCTCATCAATTGCCTTCTCAAGAGGAAGTCCATATTTCATTACCCACTCCAGGTCTGTTTTATCACCTATTGTGCAGATCATGACTATTCCAGTACCAAATGACGGGTCGACTTTTTCATCAGCGATTACTTCGATTTCTTTGTGATATATCGGAGTTATGAGTTTTTTACCAATCAGATCCTTTTTAGTCTCATCATCTGGATGAACCGCAATTAGCTGACATGCACATAGTAGTTCAGGACGTGTTGTGGCTATAATTGCATCGTTTTCTTCATCTTTTATTCTAAATTTTATGTAATTGAGCTTAGTAACGTTATCTTTGTACTCCACTTCTGCATCAGCAAGTGCAGTTATGCAGGAGGGACACCAATTAACTGGATACGTCCCTTTGTAGACTAATCCCTCTTCCAATAATCTTAGGAATGTGATCTGTGTAATTCTGCGATAATATGGCGCATCCGTCTGAAAATATATGGATGGATCCATGCTTTCGCCTAGAATCTCAAATTGGTGCGTCATTTCTTCAATGAATGAATTGGCAAATTCAGAACACAGCTGGATATATTTTTGACGTGGAACAGTAAGTTTAGTGATTCCATATTTTTTCTCAACTTTGATCTCTGTGGGCGTCCCGTTGACATCAAAACACAGTGGGAAAAACACATTATGCCCGCGCATTCTTTTGTAACGCGCTACAAAGTCTATTAGAGAATAGCCAGTAGCATGTCCTAGATGAAGAGATCCCGATGTATACCGGGGAGGATTGTCAATGCTAAATACTGGCTTATCTGATTCTGGATCAAATCTATAAAGATTATTATCTTTCCAGTATTTTTGCCACTTATGCTCAGTAGAGACAGCTTCATATTGGGTCATAGCATACGGATGGAATGATAAAACCGCATAAAAGGTTTGCTAACCCTGGATGTGAATACAAAGGGGTTTTAGAGAGATGTTACTCTCTCTGTTTATTATCGGATTCCATATTTTCTGATTTTATACAGAATTTTAAGGCTTCCAATACGTATTCTTCACGGTCTCTAAACTTGCCCTTTGAAACCTCCTCATCGATTTTGTCTAAAATCTTCAGAGGAATTTCAACCATTATTGATGCGTCTTCATTGCTTGCCATATTTTCCCTTCTTGATATCTATAGTTGAAAATATTCAACATAGTTGTTTGTAGTTCTACTCATAAATATTTTTCATCTGATACTGGTAATTTAAAGACTTATTTTCGAATCTACACCACACAATCTACAGCCATATACTAATTATTTATCACTGCAGACTAAGTTTTAATAATCGATTAAAATCACAAATCAACAAATGTGTACAATCAAATATATAACAAGATATCAAAAAAGTGGCTGACAGCGTCTCATGGTTCCCGCGGGCTCGCGCACCGCAGTACAACATGAAACGCAGGCGGACTTAACTTCCGGGTTCAGATGGGACCGGGTGTATCCCCGCCGCTCTGGCCGTCATACCAATACAGTGGATACATATCCACTATATAAACAATTCTATGCAATATTAAAAAGATAAATAAAAGGGGTATTGGATTTTACCAGTGTCCAATACTCCTTATTTTCTTGCGACGGTCTAACTTTTCTTCTTTCTGTCCAATAACCATCCTTTCGAATCTTTCCATAAGATCCTGGGTGGCCTTGACAATATCCCAATCGACCGCAGATGCAACTAATGTTTTATCTCCAACCATCATACGCCCGTTGAGGGAATATTTGAAGTTTACACCTTGTGCATGATACTTAGTGACATGCATTGTAAACATTGTTGGCTTGGAAATTTTTGCTATTTTTTGTAATGATGCGGAGATCTCCCTCTCGATAGACTCAAGAGCGAACTTATCTTCCTGGTCCATACCTGCAATTTGGGTATAAACCATATCACGTTCTTTTAGAGAAGCGATCAGTTCTACAATGTCGTATTTGGACAGGATTCCTTCCAGGTTTCCAGATTCTGATACCACTGGAAGGGTTGAAATATTGTATTTAACCATTTCCTGGATAGCAGTACCTATGTATGCCCTGGGTCCGATAGTACGGACAGAATCAAGTGCGACTGAAGATACCGTCATGTCTACTGGCTCGCTTTGACCAGATACTTCTCCGCTGCTTTCTCTCTGTTTTTTTCTCCAGTTATAGTTAGCAACCTGCTTGATGCCGACTATGCCTGTAAGCCTGCCCTCTTTATCAATGACTGGTAGTGTTTGAAGAGTGTGTGCCCTCATTGATCTGAGTGCAACTTCTACCGAATCCTCAGATAGGACTGTATGAACATCTCCAGTCATAATGTCTTCAACTAAGATGTCTGAGAATTCTTTTATTCCAGCTGCAATGTTTATTAAGTCGGTACGAGACACGACCCCGATAATATTCTGTCCTTTTCTAACTGGTATGTGTCTATATCCGGAAGCAACGAAAGCTTCTGCGATGTCCATCACTGTAGAGTCTAGTGTTATCTCCTGAGGCATTACCATTAGTGTGTTTGCTTTCGTTTCAACTGGTAAATTCCTACGCTTCAGAAGAGTTCTGTAGCTTACTATGCCGAGTAACTCCTTTCCGTCATTACTCACTGGGATTTCATGGAGATCATACTGTCCCATTTTTGTGATAATCTCAGAGAGCTGCTCGTCGGACCCTACATACTCGAAATCCTTCTGGACAAAATCTTCAACTTTTATCTTCTCCAGAAGGGACCTGAGCCTTTCCCGTTTTTTAAGTCCCGCTACTTCCTGTGTGTTCATAGTTTACCTCCAGTGGAGAAAATGTTTAGAACAAATCTGCAGCATTTTCTCGTCACACTGCAATTCATTATTGATCTCCTATATTATTTAACATGCTTGAGGATTATCGAATGGGAGATAGATCAAAATAAAAAAAATATGGAAGAATGCATCCAATGGATGCATCCTTTTATTTAACTGGAGTCTTAGTTTTTATCTAAGATTACTTCAAATTTTTTAAAATCAGCTCCGCAAAGTACGGCATTGATTATCTCTGCTGCACCCATGTACTCAATACGTATCTGTTCAGTACTGTCTCTTTCACGCAGGGTTACAGTTCCGTCTTCAAGAGTCTGATAATCTACAGTAATGCACCAAGGAGTTCCAACTTCATCCATTCTAGCGTAGCGTTTGCCTATTGAACCGGTAGAATCATAATACGATTCTATACCGCTGTATCTTATATCCATATCGATCTGCTTAGCAACTTTTTCCAGATCTTCTTTGGGCATAAGCGGAAACACTCCGACTTTTATAGGAGCTACAGCAGATGGAAGTTTAAGAACTGTCTGATCTTCCTTGTCTCTCATATAATATGAATGTTCGAGAACGGAATATATGATCCTATCCAGACCATGTGAAGGCTCTATCACGTGCGGGGTTACTCTCTCACCAGTTACTGTAACCTTCATACGACCGATATCATAAAATTCAGTTCCTAATGAGTATGATTCGCCGTCTACAGTTACAGATACAATGCCGTCTTTTATCGAAGATGGATCGGTTTCTTCCATCGCAGCACCTATGGCTTTTGCCTGATTTTTGAATTTTGGACCAAGGGCACCGTATTTAGGTTTTATAACATCTTTATCGATTTCTTTGGGAGTTTCAAACCTCTTAAATGCAGTCATATCGGAGCTGGAAAACTGTGCGTGCCTTGAAAGATCCCAGCAGCCACGGTCTGCGATACCTACAATTTCTGTCCAGCCATATGATAACATTACTTCAGCATCCCAGCAGTCTGAAGCATAGTGTGCCATTTCATCGTGCTCATGCTGTCTGAATCTCAGTTTTTCCCTATCAATTCCCACGCTGGTCAGAAAAGCCTGGGTGAGCCAGACAAAATATGCCAAAACTTCATTGCAGATTATTTTCTGATTTACTGCATCTTCAACCGAGATCTTCAGGTCCCTTCCATCTGCAGCATGCAGTGTCAAGATTTCATCTTTAATATCTTCAAATCGCGGCCATGTTTTATCTTCTGGATCTACGAAAAGTTCACATTCCATCATATTGAACTCGCGTAACCTGATTATACCCTGTCTTGGAGAAATCTCATTCCTATATCCTCTTCCAGTCTGAATGACTCCAAGAGGTAGTTTTTCCCTGTTATATCTGTAAAGATTTGGGAAATTTACGAAAATTCCCTGTGCAGTTTCAGGCCTCAGATAGCCGGTACGCCCGCTCCCAGGTCCGATTGTTGTTTTAAACATCAGATTAAACTCTTCTACAGATGACAAGACGCCCTTGCACGTGGGGCATACTACATTATTTTCTTTTATCAGTTTATCCAAGGCAGCTTCATCAAGTGTATCCGGATTTGGATGGAGCCCCTTCACCAGATGATCTGCACGAAATGCTTCATCACATGCTGTGCATTTAACCATCTTGTCTGCAAATTCATCTACATGACCAGATGCTTTGAACACGATCTCTGGACCTACAGTTTCGGAGTCGATTTCAATAAATCCTTCTCCAAGTGTATAGAGTCTGCGCCAGACTTCCATGATATTGTTCTTTAGAGTTGAACCAAGCGGTCCATAATCATACATTCCAGCAACTCCACCATATATTTCGTATGATGGAAAAAGAAAACCCCTTCGTTTACACAGGGAAAGAATATCTGAAGAATCCATATCATCTGACTCCATATATCGGGTGGCACAACAGTAACTGTGTGCCAGCCCGATCATTCTAGAGCAGATACTAAAACATTCCGATATTATTGCACCAATTCAGATATGATGTCTGTATCGTACAGCATACCAATAAGGACGTCTTTGGAATCTACCACTGGCAGCTGTCCAAAGTCATTACGCCTCATGATCCTAGCAGATTCTACAACTGATGTTTTACTGAATACTGTTGTTGGGTGTGGGATCATTATGTCTCTTACAGGAATAGCCGGCAATTCTACCTTGGATATTTCAAACCACATTTTCATAACGCCTTTCAGTCCTTCCCAGCTCCATTCATCTTCATCACTGGCGATTCCCATGGCGGTAATTGTGCTGGATCCATTTATCAGGCTCTTATTGAATATATCGCGATCAGTCAGAATTCCAGAAAGTCTGCCGTTTTCATCCAATGTTGGAAGAGCATTTACATTACTGGCACGAAAAGTGGCCAATGCTACTCTCAGAGGAGAGTCTTGAAAGATTGGAACGCATGGAGATATAGCAACATCTTCGACAGAGATGTTTCCACCTCGTTTTTCTACTTCATGAAGAAGATCAGTAGGTGTCAGAATCCCAACCAAATGCTTATTTTCAACTACTGGCATGTGAGTAACATGTGTTTCCAAGATTCTCTCGGCTGCATATTCTATTGAATCGTCTGGTGACAGAGTCTCTGGATTTTTCTTCATGATTATTGCAAGCTGATCCTCATCTGGTTTTGTAAAGATGTCATCACGAGTTATCATGCCTACAAGTTCCCCTCCATCCTTTTTCACAATCGGAATACCTGTGAGGTTGTGGGTGACCATCAGTTTTATGACATCAGTACGAGAGCCTGGCACCTGTGAGACAATTGGATTGTGCGTCATTACATCTTTAATTTTTGTCATCAGCATCCTCCTTCTCTTGTGGTGAACGTATGATGAGAACTGGGCATGGAGAGTACCTTACTACGCGCTCTGCAACACTGCCTAAGAGTAATTTGGAGATTCCGCTGCGACCGAGCGTCCCCATCACAATCAAATCGTTTTCTTTTGCTTCTTCAATGATTTTCTTAGATGGAGAACCTTCCAGAATCTTTGATGTTACTTTGACTCCAAGTTTTTCTCCTTCAGATTCGATATAACTGACTGCAGCTTTTCCTTCTTTTTCAAGAAGAGAAAATATGCTTACGATCGTAGAATCCATTGAGAAGTTAACGAATGCTGTCTGATCTACGACATACAATGCCGTCACTTCTGCATTCATCTGTTTAGCTAATGCCAAACCAGTTGTAATTGCTGGTAGCGTGTTCTCGCTTCCATCCGTAGGTATAAGTATCTTAGTAAATTGACTCATTTCATCCACCTCTCCAAACTTTATTATCTAGGCAAACCAGTAATGGTGAAGTACCGGCATTTCTCAGCACTAAATCTGTAATGGGATCTCCACCTTTATCTTCAATTACCACGAAATTGCACAGATCTCTCGGTTTTATCCATATCTTCTGCTTATGATTTATAATTTTTCGCCCATTACAAGTAATCATTCTGACTACTTCATCCAGATCAGAAACTCCCTGCCTTCTTAAAAGCCTGCCGGCAAATTCTGCTTCACACAGAATGTCAGGCATGCAGATCATAGCATTATCTGTCCCCAAAGCTACAGATACGCCCTGATCCAGCATTTCCTTTAATGGCGGTTCAGAACCAAAGAACATGTTCGAACGAGGGCAGGCTACGATCGGAACATTTTCATCTGCGCAGGCTTTTAGATCTTCTTTAGTTGCCTTAGTCATATGAACCAAAAATGATGGTTTTAGGTCCAACACAGCACCGATGTCTTCTCTTATACGTTCTGAACAATGTATACCAAACAACTTTCCTTTGGACCTGGCGAGCTTTGACAGATTCATCAAATCTTCATATTTCCAATCCGATATGGAAGAAGGTCCTACTCCATCCGATACATCCAGTAGAACTGATAGTTCCTCTGCATCGAATGTTACCGGTTTTCCCATAATAACTGGCTGCGCCCATGTCAAATGAGAAAGAATCTTGGCTCCAGAGATGCTCCCTTCCCTAAAATCTATGAATGAGGTTACGCCGCGTTTAAACATATATTCAGAAACTTTCTCAATTCCACATCTGAGCACACTTTCTGGCGTCTTATTTAACATTTGATACTTGAACCCGTTCGGCGGAGCAACGAGATCTTCTAAAGAAAGACTTAGATCCACCGGCACGATATAATCTGCAACATGGGTGTGAGCATTTGTAAATGCTGGAATGATCAGCCCCTTGACATCTGCATCCTCAGACGGTCCTTCGCACACTTCAGTCACTATTCCATTCTCAAAACATATGTGACCCTCAACGAAACCATCTTCTGTGTAGATCCTGCCGGAGGCGCAATTCATATCATGTCAACTACAAACGATTATTTTATGTTGACTTTACTGCACTCGATTCGGAAGATTATGCGCAGTCTTTTTATAGAACCATTCTTTTAGACATTAGCGAGGTTACTCACATGGTAGTAAAGATAAACACTGATGATTGCGTATTGTGTGGAGCTTGTGAAGATGCATGCCCTCAGTCAGCTATTAAGGTGACTGATACTATTGTAGTAGACACAGATGCCTGTGTAGACTGCGGAACATGCGTTGATGAGTGTCCCAACGGTGCTATATCTGAATAAACAAGATACATACGGGGACTGGTCTCCCCGGCTTATTTTCTTATATATTTTTTAGTTACTTACGGTTTTTACGATGCGTGCATTCATTTCGTTGAATTTATTGTGCGATGAGTCTATATCTAAGGTTCTTGCGGATTTAAACAGCATAGGTGTTAAAACAGTAAATTCAAATCAGCTTCATATAACCTTGAAATTTTTAGGAGACATTGATAAAAAACATGTAGACAATATTAGTAAGGCTGTTGAAGCAACAGCTGATGTATTCCATCGATTTGATATGAAGATAAACAAGGTAGGAACATTTCCTAGAAAGGATGGATCGGGCATAGTCTGGATCGGATCTGACGACCAAACAGTAATTGACATATCTAAAAAGCTCGATGAGTTATTGTATTCAAATGGGATCGATCGTGAAAATAAACCTTTTAAAAATCATGTAACTATTGCAAGACCAAAACATGACATTAAAAATATTAATGAATACCTGAACTCAAGGGAATATCATTTTAAAGAACAAACCATTAATTCAATGTTTCTCATGAGCAGCGTTCTGACTCCCGCTGGTCCGATATACACCATAGAGAAAGAATATCCACTCATTTCAGATAATCTCTGAATCCAAATAAAATATACTTATTTAGCTCTTCTAGGAATCTTATCAGACAACACACTAAACATTGACTTACTTTTCACTTCTGGAATGGCATTAACTTTATTTTCACAAATATCGACAATCCATAAAGCATTTCTATCAAATTCAAATGTAATCTCTTCACCAACAATGTGCAGTGTTTTTGTGTTTAGTGACATATATATGACACATCCCATGTATTCTACTTCATAGTCCACCTTTGTTCCCATAAATGTGGCAGACCGCACAATTCCAGTGTAACCAGAAGACGATTCAAAAAAAGATTCGGGCCGAATTGTCAAGTATTTTTTACCGATTTTGGAATCACAAGAAACTGGAATATTTCCAAATATACACTCAATTTCTTTCCCATCGAAATATCCCTGTATTAAGTTTTTCCAGCCAAAGAATGCAGCGACACTTTGAGTTTTAGGTTTTGTGTAGAAATCTTCAGGATTGCCGCATTGAATAACCCGTCCGTCATCAATCATGGCGATTTTGTCTGCGATAGCAACAGCTTCTTGTTGATCATGCGTGACAAATATCATTGTTTGACCAAGATCCTTGCAGATTTTTCTTACATTCTTTCTCATCTGTATGCGAAGTTCTGCATCTAAAGCGCTGAATGGTTCATCGAGCAACAATACTTTTGGTTTAGTTATCAACGCTCGTGCAAGGGAAACTCTCTGTTCTTGGCCTCCAGAAAGCTGGTTTACTTTGCGATCGCCATATCCCTCTAAATCCACTAGCTTAAGCATTTCATTGGTTGCGTTATCCAGATCAACGCCTTTCAGTGTACCTAATACGCGGGGTGCATAATTTACATTTTGTTCAACAGTCATATTTTTGAAAAGAAGAGATTTTTGAAATACCATTGCAATCGGTCTCTTGTTTGGAGCTACATCATTTACGATTTCACCATCTATAATGATATCTCCCGAATCCTGTTTTTCTAAACCACTGATTAATTTTAATATCGTTGTTTTTCCACAGCCAGATGGCCCTAAAATAACAACTATTTCACCCTTTTCAACTGTTATATTCGTATCATGAATGCACGGTTTAGAAGCACCCGGGTATGTTTTCGAAACAGATTTTAATTCAATATAACTCATAATCCACCACGGCTATACAGTTTATTTGATCCCATGAGTCTGGAAGATATCCAAAGAACGAAGACTGATGGCATGAAGTAGGCAATTGACAATATTGCGACTATCTGATCTGAAACGAGACCAGAATTGAAAAGCGGGAATAGATAAGTAACCAATGTTTGAAATCCCCTTGGAGCATAAATCGAAGTAAGCAGATACATGGACCAAGATACGATAAATGTATACATGCAGCCGACTGCAATTCCAGGTTTGACTGCTGGAATAGTCACATGCAGCAGAGTATTTATTTTATCTACACCCAGTGTTTCAGATTGTGATTCCAAAGATGTATCATAATTTCTAAATACAGAACTTAATGAAAGAATCATGTAAGGTAGAGCAAATGTGATCTGCCCGAGAACTAACGCCAGATATGATTGATAGATGTTGAGATCGATAAATACACTTCGCATTCCAAATACTACAGCAATGCCAGGAGTGAGAGCTGGGATGATTATAAGAATTTCTAAGATACGTTTTCCACGAAAATTCATAGTGCCTATGTATTTTGCAGGAAAAAATCCCAGAACTAATGACAAGATAGTTACAATAGCTGCAAGCACAAGTCCATTAGATAATGGTCTAAGCAATGCATCACTTGTGAGATATTCAATGGTCACTTCCAAATTCCAATCTGGTAACATATCTGGAAATGTCCATTTTCCTAAAGATTGGAGGACTAGCAGTAATACAGGAAGAATTACTGCCACGATTATGGCTATGCAGGTAACATTCCTCCATATGTTTTTCAAATTGTCACCTCCGCTTTAGAACGATTTATTATGTAAAGGTAAATTACCGCAGCGGATATCGTCACAGCGGCGATTATTAAAGATGTAGAGTATGCTACATATATTGCATTAATATCATAATAATTATTATAACTGTTGTATGCCAGCATAGCTAAAGTTTGAGTCTTCCCCAGAATTGTAGGAACTTCGTATGACCCAAAACAGTATGCAAATACAATCATTGACGTAGAGAATATTGAAGTCTTTAGTGAAGGTAAAGTTACGTAGAAAAACGTTCTAAACTTCCCCACACCCAAAGATAAGGATTGGTTTTCGCACTCGTTTGACGAACTCATCAATACAGAGAGCACGGATAATCCAATAAAAGGTATAAATTTCAAGCAGAACGATACTACTGTTCCAAACATACTTGAGCCCTCAACAATTCTTGGAAAATCAAACCAGTTGTCAATATACCCCAACTGGTAAGCTATTGAGGACACAATTCCAGACTGACTGAATATAAATAGTATCATTGTTGCCATAGTTATATGCGGTATTGAAACGTTAAATTGATAGCAAAAAAGAACTAATTTTTTCCCGATAAATGTATCTTTCAATGCCATTGCTGTTATGATTGAAAGTATGATGGAGATTATTGTTGTAATTAGTGATAATTCAACTGTATATACAAATGCATTTTGAAAAGATTTGCTTGCTATAACATTATAAAATGTTTCTAATCCAACATATCTCCCATAAAAATCATGAAGAGACTCATAAAATGTGTTATAAATTGGAATTATGTAGAATAAAAAAATGATGATGATCACAGGAATCAATGCGATGTATGGCATCCATTTTGATTTCATATGATCATCATGTCAAAGATTTTTGATCAGTTTCCTATGCGTTCATGCCAAATAGTGTCCATCAAAGAAGCTTTACCTAATGGTTGACCGACAATGGTTACTTCATTATGCCTGTCGATTGGAACGTACCTTGTCCAATCTGAGACTCCATCTGCGAAGTATGTTGTCCAGATGTCTGCTGAATCTCCATCGGCAGTCTTGCTGGTATCGATATTGAATGAGTTGCCAGTCAATAGGTAGAACTCGGCTTGAACTGACGGTTCGAGCATCCAGTTTGCTAAAACCATAGCTGCAGATTTATGTGATGAGTTGTCTGGAATCAGCAGATAGTATTGACTGGAACAGCATGAATCAAAAGCATAGGCTGCGATAGAGCAGGCGTATGCATCTGTTCTCATATCTACAGAGGCCACGGTGGTAAGTCCGATTAATACAGTTCCAGAACCGTAATCTTTTTCACTGTTGCATCCAATCATCTTACCGTTTATTTCAGAAACAGTTCCAGTCTTGTTGTATCCAATGGATTTGTTTGTATATTTGTCAAGATCGGCAAGATAATTGTATAAGTACCCAAATTCTGCTGTGAATTCTTCTTTGGATGAAATTGACGCTAATGCCTTATCAACACGCTCAATGTTGAGATCTTTATCTTCTGCGACAGCCCATCCGGTTTTAGCTGTTTGATTTTCATACTGCAATTCATACATTATTGCACTAAGAATTAAATTTGTATGGAATGTTGCTGATGAATTGGTAGCATCTGGGTATGTAAACTGTCCCCTGTAGATCTGTGCCCATTGATACAGGTCTGAGAAATTATCTGGAAGCCCAAAGAATACATGACCCTGAACTGTTCCAAAGTTAGACGTCATGTATTGTCTAACAGATAATATACTGTAGACTGTAGAAGATGAACTGGCTGCAGAAATTGTACTCTCGTATTGGTTGTTGTATAATGATCCTGTGTATCCAACCTTTACAAAACCTGTATTGTCTTCATCTTTAACCATGACTACATTGTAAGGAACTTTTTCATTGTTGTATTGATAGACTGAGTAATCTGGATTGTAGATATACATTGTTTCTCCATTGGAGAATTCAGCTGCACTTCCAGATTTGTATCCTGAAACAATGGATGAAACCATATCTTCTGCATGGTCTGAGAGATATTTGGAGTTAGGAAGTGCATTTACCCATCCTTTACCATCAACAGTCTTATCAAAAATATAATCATATTCAGCGCCACTCACTGTACTGATAACGTTTGCAAACATTGTCGTATCTCCCCAGATGAGATCATATTTTCCACCTGTGGTGACGCCGTTTTTAAACTCATTTTTTACAATACCAGTTGCTACCGGACCATACTCGCTCCATGAAACTGATATATCATATTTAGATTTCATTTCGTCTTTCATATACGCTAAAAATTGTTTAGTTTGAGTATCTGCCTCATAGAATGCAATTTCAATAGATTGGCCTTTGGCATCATTCAAAATTGCCTGCCAATCTGAAGTGATCAAATCCTCATCATTCAGCTCATCATTTGATGAACTTTCTTTTGTGAGAACGAATACGCCAGCAATCGCAACGATGACAATAAGCAACGCAGCGACAACGGCTACAATCTTTTTTTGTGTCCCGTCCATTTGATTCCTCCCTAAATTATGGATAATAAACTGACTTGTAGTATTTAACTGTTTAACTTTTTTCTAAAATAATAAAGTTATGTTAATCATATTAAAAAACCATATTAAACAGGACAAGCATATCGTTTGTCGAGATTGATGGATGCAGAAATAAAATTGTTAATCGATAATGCTAAATCAACAGCATTGTCAAATGGCATGGTCGATAGATCCACCTTAAAAAAGCTTTTGGAGCTTAAACCAGGAAGTGAAGAATGTGAGTATCTCGGTAAAGCTTCAAGAGAGGTTATGATTAAACATACTGGTGGATATGTTAGAATTGGTTCGTCCATAGGTGTAGATATTGCACCATGCCCCATGAATTGCCAATTTTGTTCCCTGGGTGAAGAATGGGGCTTAGTCACAGAGACACACATTCTTACTGATGATCAAATTCTAAGCCTGGCCAAAAGTGTAGTAGATAAAGGATTCACTCAAATAACCCTTAGAACTACTGAATACTTCAGTCATCAAAAACTCTGTCAGCTCGGGCGTAAGATCAGAGCTGCCATACCTGGAGATTACATGCTCACTGCCAATACTGGAGAAGTAACAACAAAAATGGCAGATGAACTCTTCTACAGCGGTTTTACAGGCATGTATCACACGCTACGTTTGAGAGAAGGTATCGATACACCATTTGATCCACAGACACGAATCGATTCTATAAACTCCATCCAGGACTCAAAACTTATGCACACTGTTGGTATTGAACCAATAGGATCAGAGCATACTGATGATGAAATTCTCGATATGATCGAGTATTTCAGGAATCTTGATCTGGTGTCTGTCTGCATCATGAAACGAGTTAATGTAGCTGGAACTCCGCTTTCTAGATATGCAGAAATCTCAGACGATCGGTTTGCACAGATAGTTGCAGTCGCGAGAATCGCTGGAGGCCTCAGATGGGGTGTCGCAACACATCCAGTTATTCCAAAAACTCTAGAATATGGTGCGGATCATATTACAGTTGAAACCGGTGCTAATCCACGAGATGATCTGCAGCAAATAGAATGCTGGGAACCATACAATCACCAGGAAGCTATGAAACTGATTATCGATTCTGGATTAAAGCTTGGACAGGCGTCCAGGGATGGATTATATGAACGGACTTCATTAAAAACTGGTGATTCCGTTCCAAAGATTAGATCTGAGTCCACCCATGGCAGATTTGATCTTTCAGAACGTATTAGAAACGGACCCGTAATGCTTTATTTCTATCCACAGGAATATCGACATATTTCTCAAGAGTATGAAAAAGATTTGAACAGACATTTTGATGATTTTGTAAAAAGGAACATTGCACTTGTGTGCATAAACGATGAGTCTGTTGAGTCTCATAAAACTTTAGTCAAGAACATAGACTCGCGGTATGAACATATATCGGATACAGATATGAAAATTGCAAAGGATTACGAATCATACATCATAAGAGATTCATCTGAAGATTCGATAGGTAAAACGAACAGAGAACTTTTTCTGATCGATACTGACGCGAAACTTAAGTATCATTGGAGGGCGCGTTTAGCAGACGAAACGATTCCAGTAGATTGTCTTATTTCCCAAATAGATGAGGCTTTGAGACTATGACCTCTAAAGAAAACTTTAAAGAATGTTTGGAATGTAAGAACCATAGCAGAGTTCCAACATTCCTTTTCGATCTTACGTTTGGTATGGAAGTAGCAGGATACACAACAACAGAAATATTTCAGAATGGATTTGATGGAAAAAAGTCTGCAAAATCGATAATGGCTTCTAGAAAATATTTAGGTCATGACGCTGTAATAGGTTCAGTTCTTGCAGCAGACAGCAGAGCATTTGGTGCTGAAGTATTGTTTCCACCAAATGGAACTCCAGTGATAAAAACACCTGCTTTTTCAGATCCACACGCACTGTATGAACATGATCCAAATGAGATTGATAACCTAGTATTGGAGAATATTGTAACATCATATAATACGATCAAAAAAGAAGATCCTGAAGCGTTTTTAATGGGCCACATCCCCTCAATACTGTCATTATCTACATCATTTCGAGGGTTTGAATCATTTATGATGGATATGTTATTAGATGAATCATATATAAAAGATATTATGAATTTTTCATCCAATGTATCTGACATTGTACAAGAACAGATTTTCAGCGATTCTGATCCAGACTGCATGCTGATATCAGCTGCATATGATAACGTAGATCTCATTGGGCTGGATGGACTTGATAAGTTCTCAATGCCTTACATAAGCAGAATGGTGAATAAAGCTAGCAATATGGGCAGATATGCAACGATACACCCTCATGGATCGATGACGTCTGAGTACGGATCTAAGTCAGTTGAGCGTTTCATTTCAACAGGCATACAATGTTTATATTATGGTGAAAACAACGATCCGGAAATGCTCTCAAAACTTATCGATGGCAGAATATCGATAATGGGCGGAATTGACACATACACAACAATATATTTAGGACCAGATTCACGAGTTGTGCGCGACACCCAAAAAATACTGAAACTCATGAAAGATGAAAATTATATTTTTACATGTTCTTGTTCAATAGACAGGGGCCTGGATGCTGGTCGCCTAAAATTGATGATGAATGTTGTTAAGAAAAATTGAAAGGGATGTAACATCCCATTTATTCTAAAATAGTTTTTATCAGGTTGGTAGAACGTAGACAGACTTTGGGACAAAATTCAGAAAGAATTTTACGCTCTCTCGCTTTTTCCATTTCTTCAGGTATTCTGAGATCAAGTTTTACGAGACCTGGGCAAGAGATATCACCAAATTCATTTGTAAATTCCTCTACGAATTCTTCTCGTTTTGCTAAAACCAGATTTTTCTGGGAAACATCATTTGGTTTTGTATTTCCATATTTATATCCTATTGCAATAAATGCTGCAGATACTGCACCGCAGATGCTTCCCTGCATCATACCAACTCCAAAGCACGAAGCGAGTCGATATGCTTCTTCTTGCTCAATTCCAAGATCTTCTGCTACTTCCCCAAGAACAACCATTGCACAGTCAAAACCTTGTGTAAATTTCTCAGCAATTTCTTTTTCAGCGATCATTATTCATAGCTATGCATTGATAAGTATTTATTAATTGAGTATAGAATGAATAAATAGATTATTGAATATAACAGCATCATGGCAGATATTGGATATGATCTTCAGATTTGTTTAATGATTTTATTCTTAGACACTCCTAAATAGATAAAACATTATTATATTATAACCATACAGATCTGATGAAATATATGCCCGATTCATGGTCATTCAGTAAGAGCCAGATCTGGAATACCTGCAAGAAGATGTATTATTATACATATGTTAAAAGGTTTGATGCTGATGACGAGGGCAAAGCAGCTAAGAATCTATATCAATTAACAAGTTTACATCTATACAAAGGTGAATTAGTTCATAAGGAAATTGAACGTTATATACTGCAGGAGTTGTGCGGGAATGCATATGATTTAAACAAAGCATCAGTCAATGCCTCTAGACAAATAGACTGGATGTACAAAAAGATGCAGACAATCGAACGAATGAATGGAAAGACAGTTTCTGAAGAACAGCTCAACAACGCTAAGGCTGAAATTTCCAAATGTTTGCATAATTTTAAATCAGATATCTGGCCGTCTATTTTTGACTATCCGCATGTCTCTATAGAATCATTTGATAAATTTAGATGCGGGGATGTGGATGTATTAGTAAAATTAGATTATGTCGTTAAAGACAAAAGAAGCGGTATTAAAATTTTTGATTGGAAAACAGGTCTAAAAAAAGGTGATGACTTTTACCAGTCTGTTGTATACGCCATGCATGCAATGTCAAAATACGGATTAGACAATGAGCATGTATCTGTAGACATGATATATCTTTCAGAGCTCAATAGAGAAGTATTAGTTCCTGATTGCAAGGATATCAAAGAAATGAAAGGCAGAATATGTGATGAAACCGATGAGATGCGATCGTTACAAGGCATCCCAGAAGAAAACATTGGAGATCATTGTATGTTTTGTAAGTATTACACACTATGCAACCAAAGTAAAGACAGGATATACAGTGAAAAAGTTACTGTATAACGTTTCGTATGGCTTTTTGAGTGTCTACAGGATCCCCCGTTGTATTAATCATATACACGCTAGCGCTTTGCAGATACTGTTTGAAGAAGTCATATCTGATTTTTAATTTTCGCTCATCAGTTACAATCTGGTGTGGATTGCAAAGATTATTTGATTTGAGGTACTCAAATGCGTCCCCGGCTGTCATTTCAATTGATACATTCTTGTCATTACTGTCTCTTTTTAAAAGAATGATTGTTTTTATTGTAGTCATCGGGATTACTGATTCATCCCCTGCAACCCAGCGTATATCTGCGATGGCTCTGCCTTTTGAATCAAACGTTGAAGAATCGACTAGTGGCTGAAACTCACTCCACACTTTTCCAATATCTGCATCAATGTAACAGTTCTTTTCAGATCCGTATGCAATTGGACGTCCGCTGCCTACTTTTACAAAATACCAATCGTCAGTTACTAATCTAGATCCATCGAGTCTTAAAAGACCCCATGAATGAGTAGTCTTACCTGTTTTTGAAGGAGCGATTAGTGTTACACCACCGAACGGAGTGTCGATGACTGCCCCATGAACGTGTGAAATGCTGTCATAAGTATCTTCTAGGATATCTGATGCTACTGCTAATCCAATGCTTTTGACCCACCCATAATAATCAAAATTTAATAAAAATGCAGTATGGCTTACAGTTTCATATAGAACTTTAGTCTCACGGCTGTCATCACTGCACAGGATTATGCTGGCATGTGGCCTTATTGAATCAGACATTGAATGGAAGTTACTCTCCCACATGTCCACCATTGTGCGGTCTGTAGAATACAATTTAACGCATATCCCATGGATGTCCGCTTTAGCAGAGATGAATTTTTGAGATTTTAGACTCTGCCGTAACTCATTCATACGTTCCTTGGTGATTAATGTAACACTATATGCCATTCAAAGTCTCCCTTGGCTTATTGCAATCTCTGCTTTCTTAAACGTTTCAGTAAGCTTTTCCTGAGTAGGAACCCCGCCATAAAGTGTAAGGGATTCGTTTATGAACAAAGCCGGCGTAACTGCCTGTCCATATTTATTGAACAGTGGCAAAATTGCTCCTGTAAATTCATATCTTGGAATCATTCTAGCTTCGGTGGCATGTACTAAATCTACTGAAGCTTCTATTCCAGTTTGCTTTAAAACCTCACTGATAAGTGTCAGATATTTCTCATCGAACTTAGCAAGCGATGGGTTACAGCATGCCATAGACAGCACAGTTATCCGCATCATGTGATCATTTCCCGTACAGTGTTTCACCAACTCTTCTTAGATTATCAAGTCCGTATATGTCGCTGTCAAAAAGTGGGACTTCAGCACGTATCATTTCATTGAATTTGCTATCTATCTCACAGAGGTATTTATCCTGCGTAGAACGGCGTTTTTCTAAAAACCAATTTCCCTGAAGAACATCTTTTGGTATGACTTCATTGATTATTATTGAACGAACCTTTATTCCAAAACCTCCTAGGTCTTCCACAGCTCTTTCTGTTTCTTCGATAGGCAGTTTTTCAGGTAAAAGTACCAGATTGAATGATGACGTGGTTGTATCTGATAAAGCCTTAACGGCTGAATCATACCGCTCCTTTTCTTTCTTTAAATCATCCAGCATTGATTCATCATAGATGAATCCCAGAGTTTCTGACAGTTCTCTGCGATTTTGTATCTGATTTGCAATATATCCCGACCAGTCAAATGGCATGCTGAGTTCTCTGAGAGTGTGTCCTGTTGGAGCTGTATCAAAAACGACTTTGTCATGCTCCGTATCTCCCATATAGCTTACAAATTGATCGAATGCAGCAATCTCCTCTGTACATGGTGTAGACAGCAGCTCTGATCCAAACATTGATGAAAATCCTTCCATCATTTCATTCATTCTTGTTTGGAATACACCTACTGCTTTGCGTGGATTTATATTAAGGCCGCAGAGATTTTTTTCTTTCCCGATTTTAACAATTTCTGTTTCACTAATCTCTTGCTCATAAATAGCGGAAAGGGATACAGTCGGATCTGTGGCAACGATTAATGTTTTATATCCATGATCAGAAAGCCATAATGCGGTTGTTGATGCCATAGTTGTTTTTCCAACACCACCTTTGCCACCAAAAAATAAGAATTTTTTATCCTCAATGAGATTTCTCATCTCTGCAGTTTCCATTTTTAATCCTCCTGATCTCCAATATGGGCATTCACCCTTAAAAAGGTCGTACCAGTTGTCACCCACGTTTCAGCGTATTGAGGTGTTTTATACCTGATAAGCATGAGAAAAAATTTCACACAATTAGTGATAAGTATTAGATAACATAACCCTGATTAAGAAAAAAGACGTGTTGAAATCATATTTCATTCAGGAAACTGAATTGTTTATGGATTCATCATTGTTGTCTGACACATTAAATACTCAATCTATGAGGTGAATTACCATGGCAGATTGCAAAGTAACAGTAGATGCAGGAGTATGCAAAATGAAGACTGTCATAATTGCAAAAACCAACGAAGATGGTGAAGTTATACTTGACATTCAGAGTGATTGCTCTAAAGTGCTGGAGATGTCATGGGGTATCAAACCAATATATGCATGGTCATGCGTAGAATCGCCAATGAATGAGACTGAGATCTATCAGGCTGCCAGCAAATGCTTAAAACACGCTGCCTGCCCTGTGCCGTGCGCTGTGCTTAAAGCTATAGAAGTTGCTGGAGAGCTTGGAATTAAACGAGATGCAGTTATAACGATAGAATAAGATTCAGTATGCAACGACATTGTGTTATGATTAGATATGCTGGCGTGAAGCCATAGATGCATTAATCTAGTTCACTTCACGCCGTGTTTTAGCTCTCACTTTATAAAATTAGTCATTATTTGAGGTTCTGATATTGGGTGCGGATATTTTTCTTTAGAATAGGATATGCAGTTTATCAACCATGCCATGTTTCTGCCGAGTGTCCTCATGGTCTGCAGTCCTTCTAGATCCTGCATAGTTTCCTCTGGAATAAAACCATGTGTGGAATTCCAGTATTGCGATGATACTACAGGCATGTTAGAGATTGTAAAATATTTATTCAGCCTGTCAAAAGATGCGCTGGCTCCGCCTCTGCGGCAATTCACAACGGCTGCTGCGGGTTTATATTCATAGAACCGTTTTTTACAATAAAACATCCTGTCTAAAAAGGAACACAACGCACCATTTGGTCCTGCATAATATACCGGAGACCCTACTACTAAACCGTCAGCTTCTTTCATAATGTCAACGCATTCATTGACTGAATCGTTATCAAACACACAATAACCAGTCTTCATGCATTTTTTGCAGTCAATGCATCCAGCAATAGGTTTGGTTCCTATGTGCACAATCTTGGTATCAATTTGCGCTTTGTTCAGCTCTTTAGCAACTTCACACAATGCGGTATATGTACAGCCTTCTTTATGCGGGCTTCCATTAATGAGTAATACATTCATTAAGCACACCTAAAATGAGATATACTGTTTTTTACATTAAATACTAGCTGCTGAATCATAGTTAGATGCAGACACCCAGGATAAAATACAGACTGTGTGCCGGTGTATTACAGATTATTCAGGTTCTACATTATCCAGCAGTGGTTTTTTAATAATAAGAATCTCCCGTATGCGCCGTTTCTTTATGGATTTTACAATCAGAGTCGCATTGGGAAGTTCTACCTTATCACCTTTGAGCGGTATTTTCTCCAGAACATACTGAATATATCCACCGACTGTATGGTCTTCATACTCACCTGGATCGAAGTCAAGTCCGATTTCTTCCATCACATCATAGATGTTAGCACCGCCAAGTACAGAATAACGGTCTTCAGATTCTTTAATCACTGAATATTCTATCTCATCACTTTCATCCCAGATTTCACCCACTAACTCTTCAAGGATATCTTCCAGAGTAACGATTCCTAATGTTCCACCGTAGGAATCAAGGACTACTGCCATGTGGGTTTTAGACTTCTGCAGATCTGTTAGAAGCGTAGAGATTTTCATAGTTTCTGGAACAAACTGGATCGGTCGCACTATGTCAGTCAACAACACCGTTTCAGAGTCGAAATATTTAGTGTAAAAGTCTTTTTCATACACTACTCCGATTATGTTGTCAATATTATCTTCATAAACTGGAATCCTGGAATAGCCTGTCGAAGTAAAGATATACTTCATCTCATACCTGTCAGACCTTATGTCTGCAGCGGCAATGTCAACTCTGGGAATCAGTACTTCATCTACAGTAATGTTATCAAATTCAATGGCAGATTTGATCAGCTCGCTCTCGCGCTTTTCAAGAGTCCCTTCTTCTTCGATCTCATCGATCATTACCATGAGCTCCTCTTCCGTAAGTGTCGGAACTTCCTTGTTTTTCATCGATTTAGTAATCAGGCTCTTGAGTTTGATGAACAGATAGCTGACTGGCGTAAACACCTTTATGAGAATATTTAATGATGAGGTCACTGCAATTGCAAAGCTTTCGGCATTCTCTTTTGCAATGCATTTTGGTGTAATCTCACCAAAGACTAGTAAAGCAATAGTCATCACAATTGTAGAATAACCTACACCCACAGCACCAAATTCCAGAGTAAATAATAACGTACAAAGTGAAGTAGCTGCAATATTTACTAAATTGTTTCCAATCAGGATCGTGGTTATTGACTTATCGAAGTTTTCAGCTAAGGATAAGGCCTTCTCCGCCTTTTTATTGCCTTCTTTTGCATAATTTTTTAATCTGATCTTGTTAACACTTGAGAATGCTGTTTCTGACGCGGAGAAATATGCTGATAAACCCACTAGGATGATGAGAATAATCACCATCATGACACTGGACTCGTCCATTTAGTTGACCTCTGGCCACCTCATATCTTAAAAATCGATCGATCTTTTGAAGATCCATCTGAGATCGTGTGATAACACATCATAGCTAAACTGATTCCAATATGTGTATCAGTATTTAAAGATGATGAACTGCAGAAAGAGAATGATTTTCACATTGAGTGAAAATTTGTTTCAAAACTCAAAAATTGTTTATAAAGATCCTGCTTTAACGTATAGATATGGAGCAGCTTCGTCTTAACAAATATCTTAGCGATTGTGGATTTTGTTCTAGGCGAAAAGCAGACGAATATCTTGAAGATGGATGCGTGAAGGTCAATGGAAAAGTGGCGGCTGTCGGCACCAAGATCTCAGATAAAGATGTAGTAGAAGTAAATGGAGAGAAAGTCATTAAAAAAAGCGAGAAGGTACTGATCGCATTCAACAAGCCAAAAGGTCTTGTTTGTACAACAGCAAAAAACGAAAAAAATAATATAATTGACTACATCAATTATCCAATCAGGATTTATCCAATTGGGAGGCTTGACAAAGACTCTCAAGGTTTAATTCTTTTGACGAATGAAGGAGATCTCGTCAATAAAATCATGAGAAGCAGAAATAATCATGAAAAAGAATACATTGTAAAAGTAGACAAAGTGATAGATCAACGTTTTATAGATCAGATGAAGAAAGGGGTGGAAATTTTAGGGACAGTGACCAAACCTTGTAAAGCGTATCAAACTGGACCTAAAGAATTTGATGTAATATTAACACAGGGACTTAACAGACAGATAAGGCGCATGTGCGAAGAACTTGGGTACAAAGTTACATCTTTAACCAGAATACGAATAATGAATATTAAACTGGGAGATCTCCAACCTGGAAAAATACGAAAAATAACTAAAAAGGAAATGGAAGAATTGAGAATGATGCTGGAAGACAGTGATTATTGAGCGTTATTTTCTGCGTTTTTAGACGTCTCAGTAAGCTATTTCATGATCCCATCATTTATTTGGTTAGACATTAATATAAAACGTGGGCTGTTCGATGCCCACATTATGCGTTGGAAACTGCGGATTTGATCTCATTTAATAGATCATTTCCAGCAGACTCCGGATCCCTGACCCAGTCTAATGCATGGAGACGATAAATATTCCAGCCCATAGAGCGCAGCATGTCATATCTTAAACGTTCTCTCTCCCTTGCTGTACGAGCTGAATTATATACAAATCCATCACATTCTATGCCAAGTATGTAGTTTTCTGGATCTGATGGGTCAGCTACACCAATATCTATGCGATAACCCGAATATCCTATTCTCGGCTTAGCCACATACCCATGTTCCTGTATGAATTTACATATGGACTCTTCAAAGATGGATTTTGAAGTCTCGGTTTTTTCAGTATTTTCAACAAGAGATTCAGAGCCATGCATTGCATATTCAATATATGATCTCAGCATGCCAAGATCTCCTTCGGATGTATCAATATCTTCAGGCAGTATTGAGCCGACGAATTTTAAATTAGATCTGGCCCGCGTAACAGCAACATTTAGTCTACGTGTACCGCCTTTTTTGCTCAGGGGACCAAAATTCATATACATCTTACCGTTGGCATCTTTGCCATATCCTAAGCTGAATATGATGACATCGCGTTCATCGCCTTGAACGTTTTCAATATTTTTTATGAAGAAGGGCTCTTTTTTATTCTCTTTAAAGAATTCTTCATATTCCCTGTTCTGATACCGCATAAAATTGATAACACTTTCAATTGCCTGCATCTGTGCTTCACTGGCAGCAATTACACCTAATGACTGAGAGCCTCTGTTTTCAATATGCTCAAACACAAGTTCTGCAACGCGTCTCGCCTCCTTCACGTTGCATCTTTTCTTACCGCGATCATATACGCCGTCTTCCACATAGATATACTCAGTTCCAGTGTTAGGTCTTCTGTGATTACAAGACGGGAATGTGATTAACATGTCTCCATAGATATTGTGATTTGAAAAAGCAATAAGGCTTTCATCTCTGCTCCTGTAGTGCCATCTGAGAGATCTGATTGGTAACGCATGGCTTTCATCCAGGATAGATTCTAAAAATTGTTCATCATCCTCAGAATCACTGTCTGCACCTGAAGAGCTGAAAAAGTTTGTTGGCGGTAACTGTTTAACATCTCCAACGATGATTGCCTGCTTACCCCTCATAATAGCGCCGATTGCACTTTCAGTTCTAACCTGAGATGCCTCATCGAAGATAACCATGTCAAACATATAGTCATCATTTTGTAAGAATAAGCTTACAGACAAAGGAGACATCATCATACAGGGTTTAAGATTCATGACGATGTTTGGTATTTTATGAAGCAGCTTAGCAGCTGGCATTCCGCCTTTTTGTTTATATAGCTCCTGTTTCAAGATACTTAATTCTGTATTGGAATAAACAGCATCATCGACATTAGGCAGTCTGCTTACTATTTTATTTCTTATTCTTGTTTTAGCACTAGATAGCTGACTGATATCTAATTGATTGAAGTGTGTGACTTCTTCTGAATAATCTTTTCCACAAAGGCTTCTGAGTGAAGAAGATGAGAAAAGAATGTCTTCCAACCAGTTAGAGTAGAATTTCTTCAGAAATGCATTTACTGCATCTTCACCTGATAATTTTTCATTCAATGCTGAAGACATGTATGAAGAAAGACCTTCAGAAATGCAGTCATCCGTTGTTCTGTTAAAGTCGGCTTGTTCGTCAATATCTCCCATCTCATCTAAGCAGGATGTGACTTTTATATCCAGATCACTGAATTTCATACCATGAGCGTCAATAGGTATCGAAAACAATGATTCAAGCCATTCTTCATCCTCATCTAGCATATTTTTCGATCTAGATAGATCCCCTGCTAGTCTCTCGCAGGATTTTGCAATAACTGGATCATTGGCGATGGATTTAGCAACTTCAATTGGAATACCCCATTCTTTAATCAATTTATTAAATTCAATTGTCCAGTCGATATGATCTATAATATTTCTGAAATCGGTGGTCAGACCATCATACAGATGCCCAAATTCCGCTTCCATCGTAGATTTTTTAGAAGCATCCAGGTCGTGCAGTGATTGAAGCCTGACAAGACGCTGCATGTTTATGATATGTGACGAAAAACCAGCAGGAGACAGTGACAGTTCGATCATTGGCATAATTGCGCGCTTAAGATCGATAAGAGAGTTTTGAATACAGCTGCATTCTGTCGATGCTTGCTGAATATCCATCTCTGATAAAGACAGGTTTTTTAATAAAGACTCAAGCTCACCTAATGATTCACATCTTGCTGCAATCCTTTTGATTTCCAAAGTCTCTGGAATTAAACCTTCAATACCTGTAAGAAGTAATCTTCTGATACCTTCTGGAACAGGGCCGTTAAACCTCTGAATTATCGAATCAAAAGCACTGAATGATTGCTTCAACATCTCAAAGTCTGTCGTTTCACCAGTATAACCGCTTCCTAATTTATCTCGTAAATCTGAGTCGTTTGCTCTCAGCCATACTCTCTCTTCTTTCAGCCTTATCACTTTTTGCAATATGTTTATGGCCTCAGCATCATCCAGTTTTTTAGAATTGTCAATCTTAAGGCCCTTCAATGATTTAAGATCAGTATTATGCTGTCCAAATCTCAGTCCAAATGATTTTTGAGAGTTTTTAAATCGGCTCAGCATCTCGGAGCACGGCAGTTCCAGTATCTGTCGGTCATATGCGTGGAATATCTCCTGCTCTAATGATCGGATTATCGCATGTTTGGAAACTACCTCTGTGAATGATTCATCTCTCACATTTCTGCCATATTCTGTAAACCAATCATCTGTGGGGTGTATCGGTCCGTCTAAAATGCTTAATATATCTGTGGCAGCAATGAGATCAGACACTGTCGGAGCAGTTTCTTGAGGTATCAAAGAGGCTGCAAGATCTTTTACTTTTTCAAGTTCTCCAAGCGCAGTAATCGATTCTCCGCATGCACGTATCAGTTTATCCGCACCTCTTAGAATTCCATCTTCATCTGCATATACTTCGATTGCTAAGTTTTCTCTAAGGAATGCCATTTCTGTTTCAGCAGTTTTTTCAGAAACAGCCATGGAAGGCAGTGTCAGAATCTTTGGATCGTATAACTGCAAAAGCCTCTGCTTTATAGACTCGTACTCATCCATCAATGTTGCAAGGCTCATTGCATTTTCTCTAAGCAATCCCAGATCATCTTTTTCCAGCCAAATTTCTGGAGGAGACGGAGATTTACTAAAATGAATTAATGAATCAATAAACGCATTAAGCGTTTTAAGTGATATCTGAAGATCTGTAAGATTGAGTACTGAGTATATCTCATTGATCACTTCAGAGATGTCTTTCAGTTCATCATGCATTCTGGATAGCCTGGTTTTTATTATTTCCTTCTCCCCGGGAGTTGGTCTTTGTTTAAATATGCAGTTTGACCACGAAGATTGTTTCATGGCTGCTGAAGTTGTCCGCGACCAGGCTCTTACCAGGTATACGCGTTTCATCAGCGTATCCATGTCAGTATTAGAAATTGAGTCCAGTTTAAAATCTAAATTTTTTGCATTTTGAAGCCGGGAAAGCTCCCCGCAGACTCTATATACGGAAAGTCCCAGCGGGTTCCTAATTGCATGCAGTTCTTCAGCGTACGTATCCAGCTCCTGCTTCTTCATATCTAAAGCATACAGATCGTCAAGATTACATTCTGATGGATTTCTATCCATATACAATACAGACTTCAATTCGTCAAGAATATCACGTTTGTTGACTTTATGGCTGTGTAAAACCATACAGAAATCAGCCAATCCGGCTTCAGATAACCTTTTATGAACTATATCCAGCGCTGCCATTTTTTCAGAAACAAACAAAACTTTTTTTCCGTCTGCCATTGCTTCTGAAATCATATTTGCAATAGTCTGCGATTTTCCAGTACCGGGCGGTCCTTCCAATATAAAACTAATTCCATTTCTTGCAAGAACTAATGCATCTTCCTGACTTGAATCTGCATCCAGAATCTGATAGCACTCTGAAGATTTATGTTTATCATGATCCAGTTTGGATGATACTAAATCTACAGAAGGTAATTCAGAATTATCACCACAAATAGCTTTTACAACTGAGTTGTTTTTAAGCTTTTCATTATTCTGCACCAGATCTTGGTGCATGCTTATCCTCAGGAAAGAAAGTAATGCCAATTCTGCTTTTTCATCAACATTCCATCCTTTCTGGCTTACAATTTCAGAGACAGAATCTAAATAACTTTTAAGACTCTCATCATTTTGATTGAATTCTGGAAATACAATATTATGCTCATCTTTCAATTTATACAGTAACAGGGGATTTACAACGATGGGCTCATCAGCCAGTTCCATAATAAACGGATCCGCAATACTTTCGGTTGATAGGGACACAGGGACTAATACAAGGGGGGATGTTATTTCTCCAGATCCATCATTCCAATTTAAAAATCCAAACGACAGATATAGTGTGTTCATACCCTGCTCTTCAAATCCTTCCTTTGATTTTGTACGCAGAGAACCCAATATTTTCTGCTGCTCGTTGATCGATTTATCAGTAGCTACATCTCCTTTTGTAAATTCAGCTATGTCTTCTTCATCTTCCAGAGCTTTCGGGGGAGTATATGGAAACCGCAACTGTTTTTTAGAGATTACCAGTTTTTTGTATAAGTCGTCATAATTCGGACGAATAATTTTTATGTTTGAATTTTTCGTCTCTTTGTAACTGATGAGACGATTTCTTCTCCCTAAATCTAATAATTGCTTTTTCCAAAATTCAATTTTATCATCGATTTCTGTCATTGATTGAATCCCCTTCATCCCGTAATTGCCTAAATATGAAGGTGAATATGCTTTTAAGCAATTAACCTTATGTTGGCTAGATCGTTGAACGGAACAAGTATTCTACTGATTAGAGCATACATCCATCTGATTAATCAAGTGAGGTTATATAGCCGTACAGCAATATGTATCTGATAATTTGAAACAATCAAATGAGAAGATAATTACGCAGAAGGCGAAATTTCCAAGAATATTACTTGGTGCTACATCCAGTGGAAGTGGGAAAACCACAATTACCTGCGGCATACTGCAAGCTCTTGTAAATAGAGGAATGAGCGTGTCTTCATTCAAATGTGGACCGGATTATATTGATCCAATGTTTCATTCCAACGCCATAGGTACATCTTCTTCAAATCTGGATTTATTTTTCTCAGAACCTGATACCGTGAGATATCTGTTTACAAAATCCGCTAAAGACTCAGATATATCAGTCATAGAGGGGGTTATGGGATATTATGATGGCATAAGCTCAGCATCTTCCAGAGCTTCTGCATATGAAGTTTCAGTGACGTTGGATGCTCCAGCGATTTTAATCGTAGACTCGAGAGGTGCAAGCACATCAGTAATTGCTACAATTCTTGGGTTTTTAGAGTATAAAAAAGACAGTCATATAAAGGGAGTTATATTAAATAGGATGAGTGAAAAAGTTTACCAACGTATAAAAAATGTTATAGAAAATGATCTCAAGATAGATGTTCTTGGATATGTACCATCTATTCCAGATATATCACTCGAAAGCAGACACTTGGGGCTTGTAACTCCAGATAATATTAAAGACATTAAAAACAAGCTTAATTTAATCGCAGAGGTACTCGAAAAAACTGTCAACATAGATAAGATTATTGAGATCTCGAAAAGCGCTTCATCTCTTGAATGTCAAGACATGCCAGTGCGTAAGATGGAAGGCCGTCCAAGAATCGCAATCGCAAAGGATGAGGCTTTCTGTTTTATGTACCGTGACAATCTTGAGTTATTAGAGGATATGGGAGCACAGATAGAATATTTTTCTCCGATACATGATGAATGTATACCTGCTTCAGACGGAGTGATATTATATGGCGGATATCCAGAGCTGTATGCCGAAGAATTAAGCAGAAATAGTTCTATGATCGAGTCCATAAAAAAAGCAGTATCTGGCGGAATGCCATGTATTGCAGAATGCGGTGGATTTATGTATCTGCATGACGAAATGGAGGATCCGTCTGGAACGTCCCATTCGATGTGCGGCATAATCTCCGGCAGATCGTATAAAACAGAAAAACTTGTTAGATTTGGGTATGTAGATCTTAAGAGTAAAAATGACTCATGGATATTAAAATCAAACGAAACCGTCAAAGCTCATGAGTTTCACTACTGGGACAGCAGCAATTGTGGAAGCGATGTTATATCTACAAGGGCATCGGGAGACGGAAGCTGGGAATGCATACATTGTGAAAATAATGTGTTTGCTGGATATCCTCACATATTTTACAGATCCTGCCCAGACATGATAAGACGATTTTTAGAAGCGTGTATAAATTACAGAACCGTAAGGGAAAAGTACCTTAAACAAGAGTGAAGTTAATAGAGGCATGTCTCTCAATGCAGATCAGATTAAAGAAGTCAAAAACCAAGGGTTTTTGATTAACCGCGGCACTGAGTTATTCTCTGGAAGAATTATTACGGGAAATGGAGTTCTCACGGCTGCGGAGCTTAAAACTGCATGCGAAGCTGCTGAGAAGTTTGGCAACGGCAATCTCACGTTTACAACTCGTCAAACAGTAGAGCTTCCCGGGATACCTTATGAAAAGATTCCAGAGTTCAAACAGTTTGTAACAGAAAGAGGTCTCAGCGTTGGGGGAACCGGCCGGCGGGTCCGTCCGATTGTGTCCTGTAAGGGTACTACCTGCATATATGGCCTTCATGACACTCAAGAAATGGCTACTGAAGCACATGAACGCTTTTTCAAAGGATATGCCGATGTGTTATTTCCACATAAGATAAAAATTTCAGTCGGGGGCTGCCCGAATAATTGTGTAAAACCTGACATAAACGATATTGGGATAATAGGTCAAAGAATTCCCATCGTAAATACTGAGATCTGCAAATCATGTAAAAAGTGCAAGGTTGAAGCTGTGTGCCCCATGAATGCAGCAGTCAAATCAGATATGATTGTAATTGATAAAGAAGCCTGTGTTCAATGTGGAAGATGTTCTGATAAATGTCCATTCGGAGCAGTAACTGGAGAAACTACTCTTTATAAGATATTCATAGGCGGCCAGTGGGGAAAACATCGCTATCTGGGGTATGAATTAAGTAGATTGTTTGAAAGAGCTGAAGTTATGGACATCATAGAAAGCTCTATGTTATTCTTTAAAAAAGAAGGAAAAACAGGAGAACGTTTTAGACAAACGATCGACCGCGTAGGTATCGATACAGCTGAAAAGATCATTACATCTAAAAAATTACTCGACCAAAAAGAAGAGATAATCAAGATGGAGTGACCGCAATCGTAGGAAGGTTAAACCTTCCTTGCCTAACCTTTATGTAAACGCTGGAAACATGTCGGATGCTGAATAACAATCGTGATGTTATCCAACAGGACATCCAGCAGATTGATTATCTGGTATACACGAAAGATGCAAGCGTGTTTTCTATAGCAAGATGAACCCCGCCAATATATACTACCAGCGGCCCGTCTGGAAGCATCCTGTCAACAAGTTTCACCTCAACGCTTGGAACAAAACCCATGGAAATTAGCTTTTTAATTTGATCTGGATTTCCTCCCTTTAAATGAGAGATTATATATCTCCGGCCGATGACTGCTTTATCTAAAGTCCTGCTGTTTTCTGGAACATCACATTGAATAGAACAGCCGCAGCCACAATGTTCATTTGTGCCTAAAATCTTACACATTCTGCCGGCTGATTCATCAGAAATTACATGTTCTGTTCTGCATGCTTCTTCATGAGCTACGTCTTCGTTTGCATCCAGAACATCTACCAGGAACCTTTCCATAACCTGATGTTTTTCTCTGAGGTGTTTTGCATATTCAAACCCCTTCTCAGTAAGAGAAACACCTTTGTATTTTTCATATTCAACCATGCCTTCATCCGCAAGATTTCCCAGCATTTCACTGACACTTGCAGGAGATACACCTAAACGAGATGCTATTTCAGAAGTCTTGGCTACTTGCGATCCACCTGTGATCCTTAATATGTAGATCAAGTAGTCCTCTCGATTATAGGTAGTCATATACAGCCGATACCTCTAAACATTCTTGAAACTTTTCTCCAAATGTAATTCACATTGCATGCACAAAATTGCAAAATGTAAGATTTGAATACTTTGTATAATATGTGTACGCTCATTAAGATGATGCTTTAATGACAGGGATCAAATGCATTACAAAAAATTAACAATGAAAGCAATTGTTGAGCTTGCAGCTCCCCACACTTGGCCAGCTAGCAGCATACCTGTATGCTTAGCGGCGATGCTCAGTGTTTCATTAACACACCAATTCTCACAATATCTATTCTTTTCCGTACTTCTTACTTCAATATTTTTACAATGTGCAGTTAATACTCTGAATGATTATGCAGATTTTGTAAAGGGCACAGATACTATCGAAAATTCAGATGACCCGACCGATGCTTCAATTATATATAACGAATTGAATCCAAAATCTGCAAGAAACGTTGGGGTTGCATTCATTATACTAGCAGCTGTATCTGGAATCTACGCAATATATATTGCTGGGTGGATTCCAGTAGTATTCGGTGCTGTTGGAGTAGCAGTATTAGCATCATACTCTTTCAGTAAATTTCCATTATCTTATCTTCCAGTTGGAGAAGTCATTTCCGGTTTTGTAATGGGTGGAATAATTCCATTGGCTTCCTATTATGTATTTACACTTCAGATTGAGCCAATGGTGATCGTGTATTGCATACCAACAATCATTTCTATAGGTCTGATAATGATGACAAACAACATATCAGATATAGAAAAGGATCATGATGCAAAAAGAAAAACACTTCCCTGCATATTGAATAGAGATAAAACTTCAGTACTGTTAAAGTCACTTATAATTCTATCAGCGATTTTTGTTTGTACATTAGTAGTTGTATATTTCAGAAATGGAAGTTTTCTGATTCCATTGATGATCGGATCGATAATCATGCCATTCAATAGGTTGTCAAATGGAAGATTTATGCCAGAGTCAAGGATACTCTCCATGAATTCGATTCTATCAATACACACACGTTTAAATTTATATTACATAGCAATGATTGCAGCAGATCTGATCCTAGGTGCCATATTATGAAAGACGACAAAGAAGAAAAAGTACAAGGTGTGTTTCAGCGCATCAGTGGAAATTATGACATTATGAATGATATCATTAGCGTAGGGTTGCACCGCGGATGGAAAGATTCTCTTGCTGATGAGATATCTCAAAGAGGTAAATGCATTCTGGATGTTTGCTGCGGCACCGGCGATCTGACAGTGATGCTTTCCAAAAAAGATAGTTCAAATGAAGTAATAGGACTTGACTTCTCACAAAACATGCTCTCTGTCGCAAAAGAGAGAATGAGTAAAAATGAGATAAAAGATGTAGAACTGATTCAGGGAAATGCAATGGACCTGCCTTTTGAAGATAATCGCTTCGACTGCGCTGTAATCTCATTTGGTTTAAGAAACGTTGCTGATTATTCCAAAGTCATATCTGAAATGACCAGAGTGATTAAAAAAGGTGGCTGGGTGTACTGCCTTGAAGCATCTTACCCGGATTCAAAATACATAAAACCATTTTTCAGACTATATTTCAGATATATTATGCCCAGATTGGCAGGACTGATTACTGGAAAACAAAAAGAATATGAATGGTTGAATGAGTCTACAGAATTATTCTTAAAAAAGGACGAACTGGCGGATTTGTTTAAGGAATGCGGATTAGCCAATGTCTCATACAAAACATACCTGCTGGGTTCGGCTGCTCTGCACAAAGGTCAGAAATAATACCACTTGAACTCAAGAGATTTTTAAAATAGTTGTAGTCCCATGAGAAAAATATGATGGGCGGTACAGCATTTCAGGTAACAGGAATGACCTGCAGCCATTGTGAAGCTTCTGTTGAAAAAGCAGTGTCTGCCATTGACGGCATAAAAGCAGTAAAGGCGAATGCTTCTAAAGGAGAGATAAAAGTAAAAGGAGATCTTACAGAAGAAGTCGTCAAAAAAATAAAAGAGGCCGTGTCTGAAGCTGGTTTTTCAGTTAAAGACTGAAACGATAGATGTGGAGAGATTGATCATCTGGTCAATAACTCCACATACGAAGATTTGTTTAACCTTGATTGTGCGGTATTAATTCATAAATAGCAAATGCTAAATCCCGTGGGGTCATAGATTGAACGATTACTTTTCCAGGACCGCGCAGAATTGTGACGAAAATTCCCTCGCCGCCAAACAACATGTTTTTTATTCCTTTGATCCTCTGAATTTCATACTGCACTGAATCTTCCCACAATACAGCATTCGAAGTTGATACTTTTAGGACCTCTCCTGGCTGTAAATCAAACTCAGCAACATCTCCGCAAGCAGCGATGAATGCAGTTCCATTTCCCGATATCTTTTGCAGCAAGAAACCTTCTCCACCAAAAACCGCTGAACCTAGTTTTTTCTGTACGGATAGATCTAGATCAATTCCGTCCTGAGCGCAAAGGAATGATGATCCCTGACAGATGAACGACCTGCCTTGCATGTCAAGAGGTATAATTTTACCAGGAAATGTTCCACCAAATGCTACAATTCCTTTTTTGCCTTCTGACTTAAAATTTGTGATGAAAAGTGTATCTCCAGAAAATGTTCTTTTCAGACCTTTTAAAAGACCGCCTTTGGTATTTGTTTCCATGGTAATGTTTTCACTCATATACTTCATGGTGCCTGATTCAGAGTAAACTGTTTCACCTGCTTCAAGCTCAATTTCTGCGATTTGAAGATTATCTCCAATGATCTTATAATTCATACTGTGTAATTGAGATATTAGTTATAAAGTATCACTTGAGCTCATCAAAGGTCATCTTAATATTTTCACTTACCATTTCAGCAATCATTGCTTCAGTTACCCTGAAACATTTACCGCCGATCAGTTTTGAAATATTGTATGGGAGTTCATCCCTTGTGATGAGTAGATAACCTTTCTTTTTAGAGTATTCTGCTATCTCCCTGTCCTTTTTACCCTTCAGTCCTTCGTCTTGAACTGTAGTCACATCCCAGCCTAATGCTTCATAATACTCTTTAGACCCTGTAAAATGTTCATCAAGAAACAGTTTCATAAATGAACATGACAGTCACATTCAAAAAGATTTTCATGATAAATCAACAAGAAACATAATATTGTAATACCCACCGGGTTAAATGTAGAATCAATACGATTAAAATTTTATGCACGTGGTGAGTGTATTTTCAAGAGTCATTTAATGAATTATTTCTTGATATCGATAGAGATTGTCACAATCATCTAAAAATCCACACAATACTCGAGTGTAATTTAATTCAATTAGGCATAAGATATCGTTTATAAACAAACATATAACTTGAGCGTGCGGTTTTTGATAGGGCATCAAAACACATTTCATATATAATTTATCAATAATGAGTATGTGTTTTGAGTAATGGTTCTCGTGTTGATTTTAAAATTTTGCTTGCTTAGATATGAGAATAAAATGTGCTTAAACCTTAACATAATTGAAACTCATGAGGAAAAATAGCGTGCTCAAGTATGCAAAATTTATTTACACAGGGCATTATCGGCGATATATCTATATATTATGATGATTAATTAATATGTATGCCATTTATTGATCAAAAAGAAAAAAGAGCATCGATACTAGATGAGCCGTATGCCGCAGGCATTCTTCTAATGCTGAGAGACAGAGAGATGAAGGGAGAATCATTACTCACACTCAGCGGCGTGAAACATACAGTATCGGCAAACTACAATTCTGTGAAAAAGATACTAATTTGGATGGAAGACATGGGAATAATCGAAATTAACCAATCCATGCAGGAAGATCATCCGCGCCCAGGAAGGCCTGGCCACAATGTAGAACTCACAGAGAAAGGAAAGAATATCGCAGACAGTCTCAACGAAGTCGTTGAATACATGGGACAAGTCCCAGTATACAGAAAAGGCGTTAGAGAATCGGCACCTGCAAAGGTTTCAGCAAACAAACCAGCTAAAACTGTTAAAACAGCTAAACCAGCACCAAAGGCTGCTGCAACAAAGCCTTCAAAACAGGCTAAACCGGCTAAAACCGTTAAAACGGCTAAACCAGCACCAAAGGCTGCTGCAACAAAGAGCGTAAAATCACCTGCTAAAGCTGCTACCAAAGATAAAAAACCCGCAGCTAGCAAAACAACTACCAAAAAAGTTGCAGAAAAGAAAAAACCAGCTTCCTCGAAAAGAAGCACAGCTAAAAGGGCTAAAAAATAAACAAATTTAAGGTAGGGTGATTTTTATCTCATCCTACCATAACTATAATTATACATAATTCGTTTAGTTTTTTTATGAAAGTCGTTGGTGTATCTGGTAGCCCAAGGCCTAAAAGCAATTCTTCGACAATTGTAAAAGCTGCCTTGGATGAACTTGCATCAAAAGGTGCAGAAACAGAACTTTTTGAAATGGCTGGTATGAAGATTGAAGGCTGTAGTGGCTGTATGTACTGCAAGTCTAAGGGAAAATGCGTCAAAAATGATGATATTACAAAAATTATCGAGGCCATTTTTAATGCAGATGCAGTAGTTTTAGCAGCTCCCATATACTTCCATAAGTATAACTCACAGTTTAGAACATTGATTGACCGTATGTATTGCTTGGTGAAACCGGACTTTTCATGCGCCCTTCCTGCAGGTAAAAAAGCGATAGTTATAAGCACACAGGGAGCACCGGATGAAAATGCATTCAAAGGTGAAACTGAATGGCTTGCAGAAACGTTAAGCGGCTATTTTAAACTCAATGTGATAGACAAGCTTGTGTTTGTAAATGGAAATGATGCAAACGCTGCTGCCGAGAATAAAGAGTTTATTTCTAAAGTGAAATCTGCCGCAGATAAACTTCTCTAAAATTAATACATGAGCATGTGCGTTAAGCATATGCTCTCATTACTATTTTTTATCATATTAAAATCTCAATTTAGATCGTCAAGCACTTTTGTTTTTCGTTTGGATGGATCTTTCGTATTGTTTGATGCCAGGATCTGAACGTTATTGAAAACTTCTAAGGATATAATTGGAGCATGGTCTGACTTTATTTGCAAAGTATCCCAGCGCCTGTATCCAGCATATATTGGATTATGAAGTATCCTGCTTATTGACCACTTGGTCCAAAGATTGCCGTTTTTTGTAAATACTGATTCGGAATTTAAAGAATCTGCTATTAATGCCATACTATTTCCTTGGAGATAATCCAGATAGATACGCCTGATAATCTCTGCTTCCCGTTCTTCAATGATTAATTCCGAATTTTCTAATCTGTATCCATAGGGTGGATTGAAACCCATCATGCCTCCCATTGAGGCTTTCTGCTCCATACCCACATAGGTTCTTTCACCAATCTGTTCAGACTCCAGCTGGGCGATCCTCTGAATCATATCCACTACAAATCTCCCTATTGCGCTGGATGTATCAAGTTCTTCCTGCATTGATGTGAATTTTTTACCCCATTTCTCAAGGTTATCCATCATTTCTATAAAATTTCTAGAATTTCTGTGAATACGGTCCATTTTAAGGACAAGAATTGTATCCCATCTGTCCTTTTCATCGATCATTCGTTTATATTCCGCTCTTGAACCAATCTTTCTGCCGCTATATCCCCTGTCGGCATACACATCTACAACATCCCATCCTTGAGCTTCACAGTATGCAGTTAAGCGTTCTTGCTGAGCTTCAAGCGAGTATCCCTCTTCCGCCTGTTCTTCTGTAGATACTCTGATGTATAGTGCAGCTCTTGTCACCATTATCCCCCAATCAAGATGTGTGATGAACCTGATGCATTCCTACGCCGTTCTTCCATCATTTTTTGAACTAAATTAAAGATTGATATGGATATTATTTCGATATCATCAAGTTTGATAAGATACCCATCCCATGATGCAAATCCGCAATAAAGTGGATTTCTCAAGATCTTGCCGATTGTTTGTTTTTTCCAGGTTGTACCTTTTTTGGAGGGAATGCCTTTTGAATTAAGATTGTCAGCAATATCGTTTAAACTGTTTCCTGAAATGTATGCATTGAATATGTAGGATACTATTCCAGCTTCAGATGGATTTATTTTTAATCCGGGATCTTTAAACTCATATCCATACGGTTCTCCAGAACCTAGATATCCATCCCCATTTTTTGCTTTTTGAGCCATTCCAATTTTTACTCTTTCACCTATCTGCTCTGATTCTAACTGGGCAATTCTTTGTATGATATCCATCACAAATCGTCCCATTGCAGATGTTGTATCGAATTTCTCCTGCATTGAACTGAACTGCTTTCCCTTCGAGGCTAGCTCATTCATCATGTTGGTAAAATTCTGAGAGTTTCTATGAATACGGTCCATTTTAAGGACTAATAAGACATCCCATGAGTCAGATTCATGCATCATTTTTTTATACATAGGCCTCGAAATGTCTCTGCCTGAAAAACCATCATCTACATATTCATCGGCAATTTCCCAGCCTTTAGCTTTACAATATGCCCTTAATCGTTTGAGCTGAGCAGCTATGCTGAATCCATCCCTTGCTTGGTCCTCTGTAGAAACCCTGGCGTATACGGCTGCTCGCATCCCATAATGTAAACAACAAACCACAATTTAAGCTTTTAATCAGGATATGGCCAAAGATTTTGAGAGTAATGCAGACGATAGATTCTTTAAAACACAGATCATATAAATATTCAAACACGAATAATCAAGGACTAATAATCCAATTAGAATACAATCTAATGGCAAGATTCAAGAATGTAAAGCATATGTTAGAGTAAAATGCAACAAGAACTTGATTCAGAGTTGTTACGTTTAAAGGAAGAATTCGGCGGGCTTATCGACGATAATACTTTACGTAGGTTAGTTGAATCAAGAGGTGTTAATATGTCAGAAAAAAAGATTTCAGAATTTGGCGATAAAGAGGAAGTTTCAGCTACTGTAAAGGTAACAAAGATATTTGATACCAAGATGTTTAATAAAAGAACCGGTGGAGAGGGAAAAGTCAGGAATATTGGAGTTGAAGATGATTCTGGCAACTGCCGTATCACACTATGGGACGAAGATGTAAATTTAGTTGAAAGCATGAGCATAGAAGTTGGAGATGAATTAAAACTTACAAGCTGCTATGTGAAACAAACAGATTATGGTACTGACGTCTCCAAAGGAAGAGTTGGCACTATCGAAAAACTTTGAATGTGCGGCTTTTCCGCACATCATACCTTTGTTTTATTAAATCAAATTTTACAAACTAGCCAGCATATTTTTAACAACGTTTTTACTGTCAAAATATCAATTCTAAAAAAATGTTAAAAGGAAGGGGTTTAAGAGATGTAAGTGAAGAAGCTTACATCATTCCTGGAGGCATTCCACCCATTCCTGGGGGCATTCCGCCAGGTGCTCCACCAGGAGCTGGACCCTGTTTGGATGCGATAACATCATCAATCCTGAGGATCATTGCTGCTACTTCTGTTGCAGACTCTATGATCTGTGTTTTTACTCTCAGAGGTTCTAAGATGTTAAGGTCGTACATGTTTACGACTTTTCCTTCATCAAGGTCAATACCCATGTAGGATGCAGTCTTTGTTTTCTTTTCGTGAGCTGTCTTTAACTGGATTACAAGATCAATAGGATCTAATCCTGCATTTTCAGACAAGGCCCATGGTATGACTTCAAGAGCTTCAGCAAATGCTTCGATTGCAAGCTGTTCTCTTCCGCCTACGCTTGATGCGTATGCTGCCAGTTTCATGGACATTTCGATTTCTGGAGCTCCGCCACCGGCTACGACTTTTCCATCTTCAATGGCTACACCAATTACACGCAGTGCATCGTGCAGTGCACGTTCAACTTCAGCAACTACGTGTTCTGTACCACCGCGTACAATGACGCTGACAGCTTTTGGATTTTTGCAGCCTGTGATAAAGGTCATGTTTTCCTCGCCGATTTTCTTCTCTTCAACGAGACTTGCAGTACCTAGATCGGCCTTTGTTAATGAATCGATATTGCCTACTACGTTTCCGCCAGTGGCTTTAGCGATTTTATCCATATCGGATTCCTTGAGTCTGCGGCAAGCATATATTCCAGATTTAGCCATGTAGTGCTGGACTAAGTCATCCATTCCTTTCTGGCAGAATACAACGTTTGCACCGGCTGACTTTACTTTCTCAACCATGTCTTTAAGGGTCCTCTCTTCTTCATCGAGGAAAGCCTGCATGGATGCTGGATCGCGTATCTGGATCTTTGCTTCTACCTCAGTCTTCTTTATTTCAAATGGTGAGGAAATTATTGCAATCTTAGCGTTAGATACAGATTTCGGCATGCGTGGGTGGACTTTTTCTTTGTCAATTGCAAGACCGTTTATGAGTTCGGTATCTTTGATTGATCCTCCAGTCTTTGTCTCCACTTTGATGTTGTCGATGTTTACGATAGAATCGTTTCCTCTCTTTTCAACAACAGACTTTACTGCATCAACGCAAAGATCTGCAAGGTAATCGCGAGAATCCCCAACGGATTTTCCGATCATTGCTGTCTTGGATACTTTCTTCAAAATCTCATCGCTGTTTGCGTTAAATGCTATTTTTTCGAGTATCTTTACAGCTTCTGTTGCAGCTAATCTGTATCCGTTGGCAATAATTGTAGGATGCACATTCTGTTCAATCAAAGCCTCGGCTTTTTTAAGTAACTCTCCAGCAACCACTACGGATGTTGTTGTGCCATCTCCACATTCAGCATCTTGAGTTTTTGCTACTTCTACGATCATTTTAGCAGCTGGATGTTGTACATCAATCTCTTTGAGGATTGTTACACCATCGTTCGTGATTACTACATCTCCAAGAGAATCAACAAGCATTTTGTCCATTCCCTTTGGACCCAATGTAGTCCTTACTGCATCGGCAATTGCGCGTGCAGCGGCGATATTATTACTTTGAGCTTCTCTTTTTTTTGTGCGCTCTGTACCTTCTTTGAGCACGATGATTGGTTGACCTTGTCCTAAAGAATATCCCATAATGGGCCTCCTATTAAGAAGGAGTAGTTTAAAGCTTCTATATATACCTTTCTCTATTAGATAAGATTATTTTTCATTCTGGCACAACGTATCAAAATACATCCTCTACTTTTATTCCTGCAGACTTACATCTGAATTTTATAAGGTTAGATGCTTTATCTGAATTAACTGAAGAACCTGGCAGGATTCTTTCCAAAGTCTCGGATAAGCCAGTCCTCAGATTCAGCTTATCGATCATTACACGTTTTATCCCAGAATCAACAATGTCGCTTATCAGATTGTCTGATTTATCAGTAATTCCATTTATTACAGGTCCAATGAGAACGTAAACATCTAATCCAACATCAGCAAATTCCTTAGCAGCCGCCAGTCTTTTGGAAGGCAAAGGTACATTCTTTTCAAAAAATTTAGAATGCTCATCGTCAGTGGCAATGCTGAAGCCGATCTCGACACGCGTAAGATCAGAATAAATTTTAAGATCGCGTAATGCAAGGTCAGACTTCGTTAGCAAGCTCACTGGAAGATCCTCTTTTGAAATTTCCAAAAGACATTGTTTTGTATTGCAGACCACGGATTCTATCGGCTGATATGGATCCGTCACTGTGCCTAACCCGATTATTCCACGTTTAGTTTTTAATTCCTTAGATAACATTTTTGAGATTCCAGATTTAACTTTTACATCATTCCATACATTCCGATCTATTTTCAAAATGTCTGGAGCATAACAGTATGCACAATTATGAGAACATCCGATGTATGGATTGAGTGCATAATTCAGGTCAGGAAGGCGAGATGGAGAAAGTGCACAAGAACAAGCCTGATACTTTATTTTTGGACCAGGTATAAAATCATCAAGATTAGACATAATCATCAAGTCTTCTTTGCGTAAACATATCTTTTAGAATCCCAGAGTTTGCAATCCACTGATTTACGGGAATGCTCATCTTGGACCCGACATGGTTTAATGCATCGTTGAGTGTTTCAAATCTATGTGGATCTGTTTTCAATGCCGCCCTCACGTTTTCTCTGACATTCCAGACACCAACCGGCATAATATACCCTGGATGTGCTTCTCGGAAGATCACGGCTCCAGCCTGTCTGCCTTCGCTTTGCAGAAGTTCATTGACAGCAAACCTTGCAGCATAATAACAGCCGCCTATCTCCGCATATTTCTTTCTGCCATTGTAAAATTCATAAGAACTTATGATTTCTACATCTCTTCCAAGGGGATTCCATACTGTATTTGGGAACCACGCTTCAATCAGTTCATATCTCCATGAAACCGGCATAAGAAGAATGCTCCATCTATTATCCAGCTGGTACCAATCATATACTCTCCAGTCCTCAATTACTGGATTATATTTTGTAGTCGAAAGAAGAGATTTTCCAAGGATATCATCAACCGCTGTTATGGACCATCTTGTTGGAACGAATTTTCTATTTTTATCAATTCCAAAAGCTCCGACTGAGAATGCTTTTTGAATTTTAGAGACCAATACTCCATCGCTGTACAGAGATCTGACGGCCTCTGTCGCCTTCAGATCTGTATCGTAGAATGCCTTTTCAACATGCTGCTCATACCTAGTGTTCCCTACATCCAGAGTCTTCAGTCTTGCTGATGGTCCAAAGGGCTGCACTTCATCATCCAGCACCAGCCTTCCAACGGGCCTTTTCTGAAAGGCTGCTTCCACTTCCAACGGATTCTCTGACAAAGCCAGATCTCTTGTTTGATCGATAATTTTTCCAGCTTTATGAAAATCAACTGCATCAATTCTATGCTTTCCCCGGATAAGCGAAAAACGAAAATCTACAAATTCTTCAATACTTTTTCCAACCCACAGTTCAGGAGTGTCCATTATAGATGTATCACCCATCATCGGCGGCACTAACGGCCCAATGTCAACCTTTGGATATCCATATCTCCCGACAAATATGCTTGGAGGCGACATTCCTTCAATATCTAGAGAGTTGATTAAATTTTTAGCTTTAGCTCTGGAATAAAACTTGATCATTAATGGACATCTGTCTTTCCCGCAGAGATTTTTAGATCCCTTGCATATGGCACAGGGAGAGCCTGGCGGAATCATATCCACATCTTCCGCATATTTGTTAAATCCCCCTACGTCAAATGTTGCAGACATCCTTTTCACTACTAATTCATAAACATATATACCTTATCCCATTGATGTTGAAGGGGGATATCGGTGATCAACCGGCCCAGGAAATTATCTGGTAATCACCGTTCTCCGAAAAATCCCCCTTGCAGGTCATTCTGACATTAACTGCTTTATATGAATAGTCCAAAGATGGCAGGATTGATGCCAGCTCACGGTGCTCCAGTGAGAACCGCATCATCAAACTGTCTCTCCCAAGGTCGCGTGTTTTTGCTTCGCATGCAGACAGGAGATTAAACAATTCCTGAGATGGCTTTTTACAATCTGGATCCAGTATGAGAGCTTTAACAGATGCATATTTTATGTCATTTCCCCTGCTGAATGTATGAAGTATGGCAAAACCATTCTCAGTGACGTATACATTACCTAAACCGGATAGTGCAGATTCTACCTCAGCGGATAGATCTAGACCGGGGCAGACTTTATTGCATAATTCAGAAATATCAAAATCGCGGGAAGATTTTAATTCAGCAGCCCGGTAGTCTGCATCCTTGGATACTAATTTTTCAGCAACAAGAATGGATGTGCCTACAGAATATCCGGAAGATGTGTAAAAGTGCATATTTTTCTCACTTTTCGGAGATGTTTCTAAACCACATATGCTTCCTGATGATAAGTATGTCCAGCAAGCACTCAGCAATGCCTTTCCAATTTTTTTGTTCTGATACTCAGGAAGTACTTCTAAAGGTCCAATCCACCCGACATCTCCCCATTTGTGGCAGAAAGCAGATCCGACAACTTTTCCATTGTCTTCTGCCACAATGCATCCTTCTGGATCATTTTTAAGATACATGCTGATTAATATATCTGAACGTTTTGGATATACTATTTTACGTCCTGCATCCTTAGTTGCCATATCTGACCATGCAATTTGGCCTACATCTTGAACTTGACCAATATCCCTCTGATCCATCACTCTGATACTGGTCATTTCAGTCTCTCCACGCTTTGTCCCGAATTTCAGACGAGGTAAGAGTATTCAACAACCTCCCGTTATCTAATCTCGATTTTTCAGCTGCAATCTTTCCCAGACTGATTCTATTCAGCTGGTGCGGAAGGATTGCGTCTGTACCTATAGAATAGATAACATCTTGTTCATAAACTTTGCAAATTGTAGAATAGTCAAGATCGGATCGATATGGAGACGTATTTATCTCTAAAGCAACACCATTTTCAGAAGCTAATCCAAACAAGTGAGGATAATCCAATGGCAAAGAGTCTCTGATTCCAATCAGACGATTCAATGGATGTCCCCAGACGTCTACCCGCGGATCCATTAATGCCTTAGAGATACGACTGGTCATCAGATCTTCAGAGCAGTCAAGATGTGAATTTATTGAAGCTACCACTAAATCTGAAGAATCAAAAAGATCGTCCGGGGCGGATAAAGTGCCGTCGTTTAGTATATCGACTTCAATACCCTTCAGAACATCAATTGAACAGTCTAACTGATTGATTAATTCATTTCGTTCACGAATATGATCTGGTGTTACACGGCTGCATAGCCTGTCTACGATACAGACATACTCGTATCCTATATATTCTGCTTGAGAAACTATTTCATTCAAATTCATGGATCCATCCGCAGAGATGGATCGTACCCGGAGATCACCGCGGACGGATATGTTTGGTTCTCCCCCGGACCGGAACTCCGGCGGTATGTAATCCATACCCAGGCAGGAATATATCTCAGCTTCGGTATGAACGTCGCGCATAGACTCTGGAGATAATGTGAGGCCAAGGCTCGCGGCCCTCTTTTCCAGATAAGTTATGTGTTCAGCGGGGCCGGTAATTCTCAATTGCTCAAATGGTATCTGTTCTGGGCTCATAGACTTCAGCATCGCTGCCGCACCGGAGACCGTTTTTCCTGTAGCGGTCTGTTTATTGGCATGTGTCAGTTCCTGAATTTCAGGACACATTGCGAATAATGGTACGGCCCGGTCTGCTGATGAGGAAACGAGTATTGTGAATGCTGTCGCAATTTCATCTTTTCGTCTAAAAACTCCAGCGGCTTCTGCTTTTATTGTCCAGGCATCTTCAGATACATATTTCAAAACATTTTCAGCTGAAGCATTTACCACACAGTATGGAAGCTCAGCTGACTGTTCTCCAAGCCATGCAATAAATTCACGCAGTTTTGATTCCACAGCAGTACCTAAGGCAGGAATGTTGCGGATCACTCCCTCATCAACTGCTAAAAGCAGATCAGCCGCGGAATGGACATCTGCAAATATGCAGACATCGGCTATCTCTCTCAGACTCAGTGGAAGTCTTCTAAAAACTTCCATATCATCTGGAAGAATACCTCTCACATCATTTAATGCAGCTATTCCTCCAGTTTCAAGATATTCTGCAATTTTTGATTCTATTGACGGTCCGATTCCCTTAATCTCCCGCACTCTGCCAGAAGTATAAATTTTAGACAGATTCTCATTTAAATTCAGAATTTCTTCTGAAGCATTCAGATATGAAGATGAACGCCATTGTTCACCCTGTATTTCCATGGCAATAGCTAGATCCTTAAAACAATCAGATATTGCACAATTTTCAGAGTTCATCATGTGGCCTTCTGCATCTCAGGCTTATCATTGCAGCAAAAGCTCCAGCTCCTACTCCATTCCCTATGTTAACTGCAGCGATACCTAAGGAGCATGATTGCAGCATAGATCTTAATGCAGTTTCGCCTTCTCCACCAAACCCATAGCCTACTGCAGTGGGAAGTCCTATCACAGGAACATTGGAAAATGAAGAAACTACAGAAGCAAGAGCTCCCTCCATGCCAGCTGCAACAATAATAGCATCAACATTCTCATCCAGCATATTTTTGAGAGGGTCCAGAAAACGATGGAAAGCAGCTATCCCAACATCATATGATGTTATCGACCTGACACCCATTGCGGCTGCCACAATTCTTGCCTCCTCCGCATACTGGATATCTGAAGTACCGGCTGCCAGTATTCCGATCAGACCTGTCGGTTCCGGAAACTCTCCAATAATTATCATTTTTGCATCTTCTGCATATCTGGCTTCTGGAATTCTATCATGTACTGCAGAATAATGTTCGGGAGACGCTCTGGAAATGAGCACAATGTCGCTTTCAGCTCTGCAGGCTATTTCAGCTGTCTTCACCGGTGATTTACCTTCACCAAATACTATCTCTGGAATTCCCTTCCGGTTAAAGCGACTCTTATCAAATAAAGTATGATTTTCAATTGTCTGAATGTAATCTAACCGCAACTGCTTTTCAGCTTCATCTGCAGAGAGGTTTCCCTCTTTATACTCCTCCAAAACTTTCTTTACATTCATCAGGATGCTAAAAAGCAAATCAACATTTTAAAATCGTGGGTAACCATGCATGTTGGAATGAATGAAAAGTTAAACAAACTAGAATCCATGCTTAAGCAGATGAAAAGTGTAGCTGTTGCATACTCAGGGGGTGTTGACAGTACATTTTTATTATATGAAGCTCAAAAGATTCTTGGAAAAAATGCTGTCGGAGTTTTAAACACGTCTCCGATAAACAGCACCCGATCGATACAGTCTGCAAGAGATACTGCTGAGATTATCGGAGCAAATGTAATAGAAATATCCGTACTGGATAGCAAATTAAAAATGAATCCTCATGACAGATGCTACATATGTAAAAAATCAATGATGTCTGAAATCAAAAAAGTCGCTGAAAGCCTTAACTTAAATTGTGTGGCTGAAGGCAGCATCGCCGATGACGATCCGTCGTTGAGACCGGGTATGAAAGCCATAGAGGAACTGGGGATATTGTCACCGCTGAAAGATGCTGGACTGATGAAGAGTGAGATTAGGCAGATGTCTGCTGAAGCTAAACTTCCAACCGCAGATTCCGTATCCGGCACATGTTTAATGACCAGAATACCTTTTGAAGAAGAGGTTAATGAAGAAAAATTGCTAGCTGTTGAAAAAGCAGAAGAAATTTTGTTTTCATTGGGAATTATTAATCTGAGAGTGAGATGCCACAAGAATCTCGCCAGAATAGAGGTTCCTTGCGAACTGCTGGAGAAAGTAACTGCTAATCGTGGTTACATATGCAGCGAGTTTAAAAAATTAGGATTCAAATACATATGTTTAGATCTGGAAGGATATAGGGCAGGAAGCATGGACTAAGTTTAGTCCGCTCCTTTCTCCTCCATCGGGTTGTTGAATGTAATGACGTTTTGAGTAAAGGGTATCTCTATACCTTCTTCATTAAATCGTTTATTAATCTGTGTTTTGATTTCAGAATTTACCCTCCACATTTTTTTAATGTCGTTTACGTAATACCAAATTGAAAAATCAAGAGAACTTGATCCAAAATTAGCGAACCTTACATATGGTGCTTGTGCTTTGTTATTGTGTACAATGTCTGGATGATTATTTGCGATATCCAGCAGAATGGATTCCACTTTCTTAACATCAGACCCGTATGCCACACCTATTGAAGTGTAAAGAGCTCTGTGGTTATCTGGTTCAGAATAGTTTGTAATCTTGTCCGCAGCGATCATAGTGTTGGGGATGATTACAATATCGTGATTGATTAAATCGTATAACTGAGTTGAGCGTATACCGATTTTTTTTACTTCACATATCTCTCCGCTATCCAGCATAACTCTGTCGCCAATTTTAAACGGCCTGTCAAGCATAACCTGCAGACCTGCAAAGAAGCTGCTGAAAACGTCTTTTGCCGCTAGTGTAACGATTGATGCACCAACTCCGACACCGGCAACCAATAGTGCTACGTTGATTCCCAGAGCATTGAGTAAAAACGTAATGCCGGCAACCGGAATTAGAATCATGCCGAGAAAATGCAGTATTGGAATAATGGCAGATCCAAGATTGGATCCTACTTTATTAGACCAGGCACGCAGAAAATTTATGAAAACTCTGTCGAATATACGATAAGCCACAAGGGTGTATATCACAGTCAGAATGATGATTACACTCTTATGCATCAGAATGTGGTCGTTGTTGGATATGCTTAAAATATCCACAGAACTCACAAGCCCATACAACAGGATCGTGATCAGGATCGGAACTCTGGTGACGTCATAAATTGTATTATCATACTTAGTCTTAGTTCTGAGTATGAATCTTTCCACAAACGGGTCTATAATGAAATAAACCACCAATCCGATTAGAACCCAGATAATTAATGTAATGATAAATGTCCATATCAGGCTATTGAATGGAGCAGGGAGAGTATTTTCCCAGCCAAATATTTTATTTCCTACGGACGAAAATATGGATGAGATGTGGATTGTAGCCTGAGACTCGTGAGTATGTTCCACTCCTGGCTGTGATAAATCCTGCACTATGAACTGCACATTCAACGTTACATCTTTGGTGCTGGCCCCTTCGTACGTATTCACTTCAATTCTGATTATTTCATCTGAACCGCTTTCAAGTGTGTAATTCTGAACATACTGCAGAGATCCGACAGAACTGTCACTCAATTCAGCTTTGACTTCTACCAGATACATAGTGTCGTCTTGATTCCAAATTCCCCACTCAAAAGCACAAGAGTCTCCAGCAGTAATATCTACTTCTGAGTCTCCAAAACCATGTATCGTAGTTTCGCCAGATACTGATGGTATGAAGATGAGCGCCAACAATATTGATATTACCAAAATGGGAAATCTCTTAGACACTAATGCATACATATCGTCTATATTTAAAAAAGTACCTGAAATCTGAATCAGCAGGTAAAAAATTAAAAGTGGACTGAGCGGGATTTGAACCCGCGGCCTCGACATTGCGAATGTCGCGATCTACCCCTGATCTATCAGCCCTTTCAGTTCCTGTAAGATTGTTTTGTTTATATCTCTTTGCTTGCATATTGCAGGATTAATGAGAGATTAATTCATTGACGAACTCTTTTGCAGCATCTAACGCATTATCAACAAGAGGGCCTTTTAATCCAGATACCTCAACTCTGAGGACTTTATCTGACACATGTATTCCTTTTTGTGTCAAAGCAGACTTGATAGTAGGTGCAGAACCATCGTCAATATACTTCGCCTTCATCTTTTCCCGATTGCTGTCATTTTCTGGTATCTGCATGATCGTATCAAATGCTATTGCAGTTCCCGAAAAATTACTTAAATCAAATGTATCCAGAAATTTTCTCATCCTTCTGGTAGGCTTACCAAAACGCGTTGGAGATCCTAGAAACAGGTAGTCGCAGTCGACTGATTCCGGTTTTGAATCTTTTAGACTGCAGAGCAATGCTTCACAACCATTTCTATTTAATTCATCTGCAAGTGCTTCCGCTACCTGTTTTGTACATCCATAAACACTGTCAAAAATAATCACAGACTTCACGATTAAACGATCCTTTTTCCAAGAAGTTTTTCTGCATCTGCGACTATTCTGTCAACCATCTGAGGTGCTGAGCCGACATAGCTGTTTGGATCAAGGGCGGCGTCTAGTTCTGATTCTGTTACCAGTGTCATTACTTCATCACTTTCAAGTAAAGCTTCCCTTAGAGATTTTCCTTCACCCTCGGCTTTAATGCTTATCTGCCTGACGAGCTCATGCGCATTTTGCCTTCCAATTCCTTTGGATGACAATGTCAACAAAACAGACTCTGCCATTATAAAGCCGTTTGAAGAGCCTATGTTGCGCTGCATATTGTATGTGTGAACTTCGATATGTGAAAAAACATTGTTTATCTTATTCAGAATATCATCCGTTAATGTTATGGAATGCGTCAGAATGAATCTTTCTGCGGAAGAGTTTGTCAGATCGCGCTCGTGCCACAGAATCATAGATTCCATCTGAGGTGCGATATATGACCTTACTATTCTCGCGAGTCCACAGACGTTTTCAGACAGCATTGGATTTCTTTTTTGAGCCATGGTCGAAGATCCCACTTGCTTTTTGGCATCAAATGCTTCAGAAACTTCTCCGATTTCAGATCTCTGAAGATTTCTAACTTCCGTAGCATATCTCTCGCAGGAAGTAGTAATCAGGCCCAACAAGAAGACTAGTTCAGCATATCTATCGCGGCATACAATCTGCGTTGCAGCATCTTCTATGCCAAGCTCAAGATCTGCCATAACTCTTTCCTGAATCTCAAAGAACTTATCTGCAAACCCGGCTCCTGTCCCGATTGCCCCGGACATTTTTCCCACACAGGCACGTTTTTTGATTTCCTGAAGGCGTTCATAGTGCCTCATCATCTCAGATACGTAGCCTGCAATTTTAAATCCAAATGTTGTGGGTATTGCAAACTGCCCATGTGTTCTGCCGATCTCAACGGTATCCCTGTGTGCATATGACAGCTTAACTAATGTGCATATAAATTCATCCAGATCGGATTCGATTATTTCCAAAGCAGCTTTTATTTCTAGAGCTGCAGCCGTATCGACAATATCATTGGAAGTAGCTCCCAGATGGACATACTTTCCAGCATCCCCGCATTGATCAGAGAGTGCTTTGACCATTGCCATAATGTCATGTTTGGTCTCAGCTTCAATCTCTTTCACGCGTTCTAGAGAAACGTGATCTAAATTTGCTTTTGCTGTTATTTCATCAGCAGACTCGGCAGGTATGTTTCCTACTGCCGCATGTGCCCTAGCCAGAGCTGCCTCAACAAGAAGTTGACTTCTAAGTCTGCTTTCTTCAGAAAACACAGACTTCATCTCATTTCTTCCATATCTGTAGTCCAAAGGACAGATTAACATGACATCACTTTCCAAGGCACCATAGCAACATGCATTATATAAATCTCATACAGAGCACTTATACGGCAAGAAGATTAATAGATCGAGGTCTAGAAGGTACTCAGATGGATGTCCTTGAAGCCGGCAGACTACTCACAGATGGATATGCGTTGCGTATTTTAGCAGCAGTTTCATACAAATCCAAAGGTGCACAGGAGGTGTCTGAAGAATACAATATACCAATTGCAGCCTGTTACAGGAGAATTAAAGAGCTGGAAAAAGCTGGTTTGATTGTTAAATCTGGAAGGATCCTTAATCAAAAAGGCAAGAGGGTTTCAATTTACAGCTCTATGCTGAAAAGCGCAGAGCTGCTGTATGAAAATGGACATATGCGGGTGAAATTCAGCCTAAAAACAGGAGGAGCTGACCGCTTTGGAAGCGGATGGCATGAGATAGATCTCAAAAATGCAATGTAAGCTTTATTACTTATTAGCTGTACAAATTAGATGTGTGAAGATAATAATTCACATCTGGCAGCGTAATGTGAGACAGGGGTGTTATGAGAAAGTAATATAAACGAGTGTCAGTATCCCCTTCGTTGCCAAGCTATTTATTTGCTTGAATTGAGCGTGGAACGTATGACTGAACTTTTGGAGGAACTTGAACAAAAGCGTCAATTACATAACGTTGAAGCGGAGAAACACCGCAGGATACGTGATGAACTGAATGAAAAGACGAAAGAATGGGTCGAGAAGAGAGATTCCCTTAATGCTCAAGTTAGGGAGCTTGTAGACCAGGCAGCAAAACATCGTGAGTCCAGAGATGAACTGAACGTTAAAGTGCGTGAAGCCAAGGAAGAACGCGATGTTTGGAACAAAGTTGTCAATGACTTGAATGAAAAGGTTACAAAAATAAAAAAAGACAACTTACCTAAAAACAACGGCCCTTCGGTTCAAAAACTCAAAAAAGAATTGAAGTCTCTTGAATTTAAGCAAATGACATCTGTGCTCTCTAAAGGAAAAGAGCAGGAACTTATTGATCAGATGGCTAAACTTCAGGCTGAGATTAAAGAGCGTGAAAAAGCCTACGATCAGAATGACGATATAAAAGATGCTTTGAAAGAACTGCGTGATGCAAAGGAAAAAGCCGAAGTGCATCACCATAAGGTATCAGAATATGCAGAAAGTGCACAATCAGAACATGATGCCATGATCGCCCTGTACGAACAAGCAGATGCATTGAGAAAAGAAGCAGATGCCGCCCAGGAAGCTTTTATTACCAACAAAGTCAACTCTGATGAAGAGCACAAAAAGTACATTGAAAATATACGTCAGGTACATGATTACGACAAGATCTTAGCTGGCATGAGGCAGAAAGCTCGCAAAGCTAAGAAGAAAGATGATGAGGCTTCAGCCAAAGAAGAAGCAGAGAAGATCTTTGACCGCTTCAAAGCTGGAGAAAAACTCAGTACCGATGACCTGATGGCGCTGCAGAAATCAGGATACCTCTGAAATATCCACCTTAAAACTAATTGCATGGGTTCTGCCCATGCATACAGTTTAAATTTTTAGAACTTGTTTTTATTGAGACACTAGATCAAACAAATCTATTTTTTTAATTCAACGCTCCAAATGATGCATAAATATGTAGAAGACTAGATATATTAGCATGATAGAAGGAAAGTATAAATAGTGTTTAGAGAATATTAGGGTGGGAAGGACGAGCTAGTCTACAGAGTGCATCCCATCCCTTCTGACAGAGCTAGCCGTCCGCTTCCTATGCGTGTGTTTTTTTAGCAAAGTTAATAACTAACCTTCGCTCTCAACTGCCCTGGTATATATGGTGCTCGAAGGGCTTGGACAATCTCTAAGGAATGCTATTTCTAAAATTACGAGAGCTAACCACATCGATGAAGAACTGATCAAAGAGATTTCCAAAGATATTCAAAGGGCATTGCTGCATGCAGATGTGAATGTAAAACTTGTTTTAGAGCTGACAAAGGGGCTCGAGAACAAAGCACTACATGAAGCTCCGCCTTCGGGAATGAGCGCCAAAGAATACGTTATCAGGATCATTAATGAGGAACTGACTAATATTCTGGGTGATCCAAGACCTTTGCCGATTAAAAAGCAGACAATAATGATGGTCGGACTATACGGACAGGGTAAAACAACTACAACTGGAAAGTTGGGCAGGTATTTCACAAAAAAAGGACTGAAAACCGGAGTTATAGCTGCCGATGTCCATCGTCCTGCAGCATATGATCAATTAAAGCAGGTCGCAGAAAAAGTCAATGTATCATTTTATGGCGAAGAAGGTGTGAAGGATGCACCTGGAATCGTAAAAAGAGGTTTAGAACATTTTTCAAACATGGATGTAGTCATCATCGATACGTCTGGACGTCATGCTCTTGAAGAAGATTTGATCCAGGAAATAAAAGATGTGGCTGATGTAGCAAAACCAGATGAAAGGGTTCTGGTTTTGGATGCCGCTGTAGGACAGCAGGCTGGTCCGCAAGCTAAAGCATTCCATGATGCCGTTGATATAACCAGCGTAATTATTACAAAAATGGATGGTACTGCAAAGGGCGGTGGAGCACTGTCTGCTGTAGCCCAGACCAATGCTACAATTTCATTTATCGGAACAGGCGAACACCTTGTTGATTTAGAACCGTTTGATTCTGCAAGATTCGTATCCAGGCTTCTGGGAATGGGCGATATTCAGAGTCTTCTTGAAACTGCAAAGGAGAACATATCTGAAGAGCAGGCTGAAGAAACAGTTAAAAAAATGATGTCTGGGAAATTTACATTGGTTGAAATGTATGAACAGATGGAGATGCTTACAAACATGGGTCCTCTTCAGAAAGTCATGAACATGATACCAGGAATGGGAAATCTGGAAGGAAAGGTAGACATGGAAGAATCCCAGGACAAACTCAGACGCTTCAGATATATCATGGACTCAATGACTCAGGAAGAGATGGAAGACCCCAAAGTAATCAAAGCATCACGAGTATCACGCATAGCCAAAGGTGCTGGTGTGGAAGCTAAAGATGTAAGAGAACTTATCAGACAATATAACACGTCTAAAAAAGCTGTAAAAGGATTCATGGGAAATCGTAAGCTTAGAAAACAGCTTATGAAACAGCTCTCATCGAATGGAGTCGATCAGGAATGAGACGCTTTGTAGTAGTCGGACATAAAGCCGCATCATCTGGTAACTTTAAACTAGAAGATATGGCCGGAGGAGCCGGACGGTTGGATATCTTAATACGCTGCATAAATTCAGCATTTTTCCTATCTCACTCGATTAGAAAAGATGCTGAGATATATCTCGTCATGTTAGGCGGAGAAGATGCTCCTAAAACAGTCAGAATTGTAGGGTCTGAAGTAAAGTATCTGAATCCTGATGAGCGCTCCACAGGTGCACTCGTAAGAAATGCATTGATGATGGATGTAGAAGACAGAGAGATGAGATCTTCACCGGGCATATATGTTTCCAGAGATTCTTTTTATGATGTAATTAACCGCCTTTCAGCCAGATCAAAGATAGTTTATCTTCGGGAAAATGGTGTGGATGTGCAAAAAGCAGAGTTTCCAGAAGACGTTACATTTGTTCTTTCAGATAATCAAGATTTAACCAGTCAGGAAGATGATACGCTGTGTTCTCTAAACCCAGCGATCTGTTCACTTGGTCCCTATTCATATCATGCAGATCACTGCATAATAATCATCAATAATGAATTAGACAGACGCGGAGTCTAATCATAATAATCCAATTCAGATAATCAATTCAAATAAATCACGGAGATTAGCATGTCAGAAAAAGTACAAATCCCCCAACACAACCATTGTCGTACCTGCGGAAAAGCATTCATTGGCACTGAACGATACTGCTCAGATGAATGTGCATCAAAAAATAAAGGTGAGATTAATAAAAAGAAGAAAGAACTGTATGTGCTCTTTGGAGTGCTTATGGTAATAATGATCATAGCAATTGTGGCCGGAATGGTTATTTGAGAGTTGGACTAGGCGGAACATTTAATGTCCTGCACGCAGGACACTGCGCACTGTTGGATGCTACTGCAGCCATAGGCGATGAAGTCTGTATAGCAATAACATCAGATGACTTCATTTCAAAGACCAAAAAATATCACACGCCTTTGGAAAAGAGAGCAGAACGCGTTGATCAGTACCTCTCATCCAAAAAATGCAGATACTCCATTACAGTGATAGATACTCCCGAAGGAAATGCACCCTATGATAAATTCTTAGATGCTATTGTTGTATCTCCTGAAACATATGAAAATGCAGTGAAGATAAATGTATCCAGAGAATTAAACGGATTGAAACCCTTAGAGATAGTCACTGTTCCTCATGTATTGGCTGAAGACGGTATGCCTATCTCATCCACCAGAATTATTTCTGGAGAGATAGATACTTATGGAAAAATGCTCCGCCCTTTGAAAATTGCAGTAGGGTCATTAAACAAAATAAAGATTGATGCAACCAGATCTGCATTCTTACGATTTTATGAAAATGTAGAAGTTTTTGGGGTAAATGTACAGTCGGGAGTACCTGAACAGCCCAAAGAAAGTGAGACCAGACAAGGATCCATTAACCGTGCCAAAAGTTGCATAGGAGATGCAGACTACGGCGTTGGTTTAGAAGCCGGTGTTTTCGAAACAGAGGATGGTCTCTATGATGTTCAATATTGTTCTATAATTGATAAGGCCGGCAAGATAACCATCGGACATGGTCCAGGATTTAGGTATCCTGATGCAGTTAGAGAAAAGGTTGAAAATGGCTGGACAGTCGGCGATGCTTTCAACACCATGTATGAGTGGGAAAGAAAAGGAATGGGGGAAGGAGCGATCGGATGCCTTACAAAAGGTGTTGTCACAAGAACACAGCTTTCCGAACAAGCTGTGATTGCCGCTCTGGTACCGAGGATAAAAAGAGAGATGTTTCCTGAGATTTAGGCTGCCGATGCCGATTGGATCTCTTCGTTTTTAATTTTACTCACTGGAAACATGAATTTACTCACATAAATAAGCCAGACAATATCAACCGTCATGCACACAGCTATGGGTATAGCAGCGGCGTCTCCAATCAAAGCCACAGCCAGCGCACCTGCCATGCCAGTGTTTTTATGAGTTGCAAAGAGAATCTCCGGCACCCTGTCTTCCCGGGGCTCCCCTTTCTTTTTTAAATAAGCATTCAGGCCGATTCCTACTCCGAATGTTCTCAGAACTGCTGCAATCAGCAAAGACAGCAGAAGAACCGGTTCCCCAAAGAATACGTAATTGTTAGAGCCTGCAATTGCAATAACAAGAACAGCAAACAGAAGATTGATTGTTATAGATCCAGCAGCAGGAGGTATGTGAAGCCGCCTCATAAACCTGGATACAATTAACGGAACTATGATCAGAATTGCAATGTATTCCAGAAGCGTCTGCGGATTTATGGCTTCTCCTAAGAATATTAAGGTTACCAGCGGTGTCATTACCAGCGCTGCAAAATAAATAACGGTGGATGATACAATTGATGATTTCATATTTCCAAGCAGCAGGGCAGTGAATGGAATCACAGAAACAGCTGAAGGAACCGCGGCTTCCAAAATCCAGCCGTGCCGTATATCTCCTTCGAAGAAGAAAGAAATCAACACGGTAACTGCCAATCCAAGAATCATGCATAAGAAAAATGCCTTGAGGATATCTTTAGAGTAATTTTTAGGATTCAGACCAGTCAGTTTTATATTACACAATGAAAAACACATCATTAGACAAAGAGATACCATGGCGATGTCTTTGTTAGTGATGTGCTCCGTCTCGGGAAAACCTCCACAAATTAATGCAATAACTAAAGCTACTGCCAATACCAGTGAATTGTTTCCGAGAAGGTCTCTTACTCTCACATCGTTTGGAAATGTGATTGGTATTTAGTACTTTTCTTAGGCCATAATCAGTTTCAGGTGAAAAACTATGAAAAACATACAAATTACATACATAACTGCGATTATGTCTATTTAAACTACGAAATAATAGCAGAATTAACATATTCTTTAGATCAAACCAAACTCAGGCACTCATAGATTCCTAACTGTATTTTTTGTTCACTGCATTTTGTCCTGAAATTTCTAGATTATATTGTATCTGGATCAGACATAATCAAAAATTAAAGACATATCATCCAACATTATATCAATTAAGAACTATTGTCTCAATGTACAGATATAAGGTTTGTAATCTCCAACGCATAGCTAGGTGAAATTAACTAGCCTAAATACATAAAAAGGTGATCGATTGGAGCAAAAAAAGATAATTGCCATTGTTGCTGTCATCATTTTACTGGTGGCTGCTATCGGCGTCATAGTCTATACCCAGAGTGAGGGGGATGAGCCTCAAAAGAAAGGGCTCTACAGATTGGATGCGACAGTAAGCGATGTAAATATGGGACAGTGCTCAGCAACTCCCGGAGTCATACTTACATTTGAACAGATGTACGCAGACTATTACGGTGAGTTGGTAGATGATACACTTACCATCGAAGATGCTAAAAAAGATACTGAATTCTGGAATAAATATGGTCAGTGGACTCCCATTATCAAAGACAACGGTGACGGAACATACACTGTGGAAAGCGTGACAGGTGCAAAAGGTCATGAAAGTGAGACTTTAATCATACCACCAGTCGATACCGTAGTTTCATTGGGAACTATGTACACTGAAACCATGTACTTCCTTGCCTGCACACTATACGGTGTAGAACCATACACAGAAGAAGGGCTGCACAACGCAGATGTGGGTGCATATCTTCAGTCTCATATAGCAGGCGGCATGAGTTATGATTACTATGTAACAAATGAAGTAGAATACATGCTGAGCTACATAGACAAATCATCATATCTCGACCTTGGAGTAAACAGTGTTCAGACTGTTGAAAAAGAGAAGCTCATGCAGATCTTGGAAGATGCAGGAGAGAACGGAACAAAAGAGGTTTTATATCTGGCCTCTGGAACACGTCTCACCACCGACTATTATGACAACAATGTAGAGCCGTGCAAGAAAACTGGATCCTATTACGCATTCTTCGGACCTACTGAGATATCTGAAGTTTATTCTTCAATCGAATGTATCGGCCACCTCACCGGTTTTGATGACAAAACCATACAGGAACTGATTGAAAACATTCAGCTGAGACTTTACAAAGTGTATCACTCAGTTCAGGAGAAAACAGATGGAACATCCTCAGGATATGCGTACTGGGAAAGCAGTTCTGGAAAAGCAATTAAATCTGCTATGGGAAAAATCATTGTTGAATTTTTAGGGTTTGACTCTAAACTTCTAGATGGTGCAGAACATGATATGGAGTCTCTCCTTCAGGACAAACCTTCATACCTGATATTCTACACAAATGACACCCGTACAGATGCTGAAAAGATGAGAACTAATATCTGAGGGACAAAAAACATTTTTTTAATTTATAGGTGGTTAGTATGGATGAACTGAAGACTTTCGAAGACCTTAAAAATCATCACAAAAAAGTCAGCAGAAAGTCATGGCTGATTATTCTACTAACCACTGTTTGTCTTGCAACTACATTTTTCTTAGCATTGTTTGTTGGAAACTATCATCTGACAATATCAGAGGTACTCAGAGCATTTGTCGGCGATGCTAATGACAATACCAACTATGCACTGTTTGAAGTCAGAGTTCCCAGGCTGCTGTGCTGTATTTTGATTGGAGCGGCACTGTCTACCTCTGGATTAGTAATGCAGAGCCTTTTCAAAAATCCCATGGCGTCTCCGTCAGTTTTAGGAATCTCATCGGGTGCAGCATTCGGAGCATCCCTTGCAATTTCATTCGGAGTCGGCGGATTCTTAGGAAAGTATGCAGTTCCAGGAATGGCATTCGTATTTTGTTTCGTAACAATGATTGTTGTATATTTCCTGGCTAGAACAAAATACGGAGTGGCTACGACCACGCTTCTTTTATCAGGAGTAGCCATAGGTGCATTCTTCAATGGACTGGTTTCGCTTCTTCAATATATTGTCGATGAAAATGTGCTGTCCAATATTGTCTACTGGACAACGGGCAGTCTTAACAACTGCGGATGGAATTCTTTCCAGCTCGCATTGATTCCGATAGCGATCGGAATTGCAATTATGGTTTATTATGTCAAAGAACTCAACCTTATTTCCGCCGGTGAAGAACAGGCGGCAAATATGGGTGTGAATGTAAAAAGAGTACGTTTCACGCTGATAATCGCAACTTCCTTAGCGGTAGGGGGAGCAGTAGCCATTTCTGGAGTAATAGGATTTGTCGGCCTGATTGTACCACATATCTTTAGAATGATCGCTGGTCCCAATCATAGGCTGCTTATGCCGCTGTGTGTAGTCGGCGGCGGAACATTCATGATAATTGTAGATACCATTGCTAAAGCGGGTTTCAGTACAATAATTCTGCCTGTCGGCATATTAACCTCACTGCTGGGAGCCCCATTTTTCATATATATAATGAAAACAAGAAAGAGAGAGATATGGGAGTGATTACGTGTCGCTTAACGTAAATGATATTAGATTTTCATATTCTAAAAAAGAAATATTAAAAGGAATATCCTTTGAAGCGGACAGGGGAGAAGTTGTTGGAATACTCGGCCAGAACGGCTGCGGTAAAACAACATTGCTGCGGTGCATCAACGCCTCACTCACTCCCGGCAGCGGCAATGTAACCTTGGATGGAGAAGATGTTAAAAAACTGTCTAAAAAAGAAATTGCAAGAAGGATGGCATTTGTAACTCAGACAACCAACATCACATTTCCATTTACAGTCTATGAAACCGTGATGATGGGAAGATATCCGCGGATAGGCTCGATGAGCTCGGAAACCGACAGTGATCTCAGCATAGTATACAATGCGATGAGAGACACGGGAACACTGCAGTTTGCAGACCGCGGCATAAATGAGCTCAGCGGCGGTGAAAGGAGAAGAGTCCTGATTGCCAGGGCACTCACGCAAGAACCTGAAGTACTCCTGCTTGACGAACCTACGCTTCATCTGGATATTAATCACCAATTCGACCTGATGGAACTTATTAATAAACTTGCTAAAGAAAAAAAACTGCTTGTTTTAATTGTAACCCATGACATCATACTTGCCTCGCGGTACTGCGACAAGATGATCCTGATTGAAAATGGAAAAATAAATCATATGGGAAAAACGGCAGATGTAGCATCTCCAGGCAACTTTAAAGAAATTTTTGAGATAGATTCAGAGATCTCCCATGACGACCGCTTTGGATTAAACGTCACTTTGATTGGAAGATGTAAAACTTAAAACCGGCATAAAAGAAAAAATGGCGCCGAGGGGGAGATTTGAACTCCCGTGGTGAGACACCACCAGTTTTCAAGACTGGCGCCGTAGGCCGGACTTAGCTACCTCGGCTTGATAAGGGTCTGAATATCTTACTTAATATAAACCTTTGGCTTTAAGCAACCCTGTCGAGCTTTCCCTCAGTAACTGCTTCGACATCTAGTTCCAGAGCGATTACCGGATACCGGAGTTCAAAGTTTGTTATTACTTCAGGATGAATCTCTCCGAATACACCTATTATTTTTCCGTCTGAAACTATTTCAGCACCTCTGCCGGGAATGAACATTTCCGAAGATGATGATTGAATTTCATATTTTACTGAAAGATCCCGCAGAATGCTTTCAACCAGTGATTTGATTTCTGTGAAAGAGGATTTTACAGAGATGTTGACTGCAGCGAGACGTTTGCGTCTTACAGCATCAATGACCACATCACCGACTTCAAACAGCTTTTGAGGCAGATCTCTGTGCTTATTCTTGCGGAGAAGCGCCATCTGGCTGGGAATCAGTGAAACTCTGAGGCATGTGTGGTCCTCGCTTATTGGATTTAAAACAGATACCACTTCAGTTTCAGGGAGCCTCATCATTTTAAACTGCGTCTCTTCAGATGTCAAGGTCAGAGTTGTTGTCTCCAGATATCCGTAGCCTATCAGCAGCTGGCGGATTACATTAGAAGCTTTGGTTTCGCTGAGCTCTGATCCAAACGTTTGAGACGCCGGCAGCCTGTTTCCAAAGTTTTCATATCCATAACCTTTGGCAACATCCTCAATCACGTCGACTTCATGCAGAATATCCATCCTTGTGGCAGAGATGTTTACTCGTATGATGTCACCGATAATCTGAGAATCGCAGCCCATTTTACTCAAGGCCTCGCAGATCTGATTGGCATTCAGATTGCATCCCAGAAGTGAATTTACATCCCCGACTGTTATGTCTTTTGTTTTTGGATTTAAGTCTGGAGTTTTGAATTTTGAAGAAGATTCGATAGAAACGAGCTGTATGCTGCCTCCGCGTTCTGCAAGTGCACATGCAACAATGTTTAAAGCTCCGTTTATAGCATTTAAATCTGTTCCAGTTACATCAATGAATATGTTTTTTGTATTCTCAGTAACAGTTGTAAGGGCTCCGTTTATTATCGGCGGAAATGAGATTACATTATCATTGGAATCAAGGATTACTGGAAATAATTCCTTGCCGTCCAGCAGCTGTGCATATGCTTTTCCTTTTTCATGCTTAGTCAGAATCTCCCTCATACTCATACATTCAGTTTTTGCCAGTGGTACGAATGATAATGAGTCTGGATTTACAGCCTTATATGTAAACGGTGCAGTGATTTTATCTAAGTCGTGAATGCCGATAGCGACCTTGGCTCTTTTCCTTCCCATGGTGATGTGAAGTTTCTCCTGCAGCTCCATAAGTGATTTTATTGCAGCATTGTTGAGAGAAACACCGCGCACCACTCCTGCCACTATGTAGGGCCTAACATTCTTTACACTTTCTTCCGCCTTCAGAATGATGCCTGAGTCGGTTACAGGATATCTCTTTAAACCCTCTTCAAAGCCTAAGAATGCCCTTAAGGCTGTGGCAGCACCTTCGACACAATAAAGATCAGGGCGGTCCGGGAAAAACTCAATAGACAGCGAGTTTGTAGCTTCATCATATGAATGAACGTCCGCACCCAACTGCGGAACCCGTTCCAATAACGTCTCTAGATCCACTTTCTGCCCAAGCAAGGCATCGAGATCATTGCGGTCAAAAGTAACTACTGGCATTGATGTGCAATATAAGAGTTGATATTTTAAACTTTCAGCAAGGATCTGTTGAGATCATAGACGCTCAGTGAAATGCAAAAAAGATACAAGAGGGCACGGCAGAGTGCATATTAATCCAGCACAGTGATGATAACCACAGTGTACAAGACAGGATTTGATTTCCCCCGCAGAAATCACATATTCAAACTGTATTTAAGAAAATATGAAAGGGCAGTTTTGCTGCCCGTTTGAGTTTACTTCTTCATCAGGAGCGGAAGCACTTCTTTCCCTTCAGAAAGGAAGAGTGCCACTGCGCTTCCGAGATACATGGCGATGATTGTCACGATCAGGAATAATACACCATATGCAGTGTTTATTGCATCTGATGCAACATCCGGCAGGAATGCAGCTCCAAGTACCCAGAATCCGAGTGCTGTGAATATCAGTAAAATCGGCAGAACACGTATCGGCTGCACTTTGTATGCAATCAAAGCTTCCAGGAAGAATAAGACTCCAGCAAATATCGTCAGATATGCGATTCCTTCATCCATTACCCCAGACATTAGTCCTAAGAAGTACACAGCCAATGTTCCGAAAACCATAGTACACAGCAGATTGCTGTTAAGATATGATATAAAAGCACCCAGTAAGAATATTACTGCCACTGCAGTAAAAATACCCTCTCCCTGCCCCAGGGTCATCATTCCCAAACCAATCATGGCTACGAGGAATGCTACCACCGACACGGTATAGCATCCCAGCGGCTCGGCAAAAGCCAAATTAAACTTTACAGTCGTTTCGTCAGACATCTATTCTCCTCCATATCTACACCAGATCTGAAGTGCAGGGGGAAGCTACAAGACGCACTTCGTATTCTGATTCAAAGAATGCTCGTGTATGCCATGAACATTCTGTTGATTTATCTGCATCATATATTTAAATAACTACGGCTAGATGTAGTCTTATTTTACATATCGTAAAAAACAGCAATTTTAAACTATACAGTCAAAAACATCTCAAAAAAGCTTTTGAACTGACTGCTGAAGAGGAAATATTCATCTTTGTAGTTCAAAACAGACATTCTGCATATCATCCGTTTAAGCATACTGCCTTTCACTGCTGTAAAACAAAAAGGCATCGTTTAAGAAACTGCAGTTTTAAGCAGAGATTTTTAAACATCATCTGAGAAGGCATGAATTTCGTGGAAACTGTGGACAATAAAACTCCCGAAGACTGATCTGCCCGTTGAATATTACAGATTTTAAAAAATAATATATACAAATGCAGTGCGATAATATAGCTCAAATTTAGAATGCAGGTTTTATGCAGCTGTCCAGCAGCTTAAGAAGATGCGGCAGTGAAGTTTAAACATTTAATCAGATAAAATCTGTGATGACTGATTATGGGCAGAGACTCGCCCAAGATTATAATCAGCCATCTCTGCATATTCTGCAGACACGTTACATAGTTTTTTCCAGTTCATCCAGAAAGTACTCTGCTTGTTTTATTCCCTTCTTCCAGAAATCAGCAGATCTTATATCGAATCCCAGATCTTTCGCTAGATCATACGGGGATTGTGACGATCCTGCCGACAGTAATTTTTTCAGTTTGGGAATGAAGGTCTCTCCTTCCTCCACATATAAGCGGTAAAGGGCGAAAACAAACAGCTGGGCAAACACATATGGATAATTGTAGTAGCGGTAGTTGGGAATGTAATAATGCATCTTCATGGTCCATTCCCATTTCATTTCTGGCAGCCATTCTACGGAATCCCCGTATATGCTGTCCCTTGCATTTACCCACAGATCGGAAATAGCAGATCCGTCTAGGAATTTTCCACCATTGATTGATGCGTAAAGGCTGTTCTCAAACAGGAAACGGGCTGTTACCTGGAAAGCAGACATTCCAAATTCATCCAGCACTACGCAGAGCACGGCACGCTTTTCTTCCGGAGATTTTGCTTTTTCCAGAAGGCTTTTTGTGAGCAGCAGCTCACCAAAGATGGATCCGCATTCCGCTATGCATGATCCGGGATTGAAGTTTAGCGGTTTTTGGGCCCTTTGTCCAAGATATGCATGGACTGCATGGCCGAGCTCATGAGCCTGTGTGTAAATATCAGAGAGCTGCCCGTTGAAGCTCTGCAGGACGTAAGCGCTCTTTCCGCCATACCAGAATGAACAGAATGCCCCGCTTGTCTTCCCCATCCTGACTTCCCCGTCGATGTGGTTGCGGCTGAACATGTCCTCAATATATTCTCCAAACTCTTTGTCGAATGAAGAATACGCTTCAAAAACCTCTCTCTTAGAGTCTTCCCAGCTGTACTTTATGTTCCCAGATCCAGGAAGCGGCGCCATGAGATCCCAGTTTCCGAGTTTGTTGAGGCCAAGGAGCTTAGCTTTTGTTTTAAGGTATCGTCTGTAGAAAGATTTTCCTTCATCAATGGCTTCCATCAGAGCATTTATTGTCTCCTTGTCGACATCATTGTCTTCAAGACTGGGCTCCATCGGATCAGAATATTTTCTCAGGCTGCACATTCTGATGTGATCATCGCAGATGGACCGGAGTGCAGAAGACCAGACGATGTCATCATTTCCAAGTTTGGTGTAAACTACGCTGTTGGCAGATTTTCTGACATCTCTGTCCGGGTTCTGATAATAGCTGATTACTTCACCATAAGGCATAGTTTTGACTTCATCGCCGATCGTTAGATCGAAAGTCCTTGTGGCTAGCCAATCGCTTTGAAGGCGGGACCAGGCTTCAACACCGTTGAGGTCTTTAGACATCACCAGTTTTTCTTCACTTTCTGAAAGCCTGTGGGGAGCTGACTGGAGTACCAGCTGCAGAAAGTGTTTATATTCTGACAATACGGGATCTTCTATAAGAGCAGGATTTGATTCAAGCAGCTTCCCCAGCTCTATGGATGAGAAAGCAAGTTTTTGAGCTGCCTCTGTGCCAGCCCTGTCTGCAATGTCGCTTATACGCTGGGCTTCAGGATCCAGAGCATTGGCATAGTAAGCAAGCCTGGCATGCATAACCGGTCCTTCAAACTTTAAATAAAAAGTATCACGGTCTTCAATGAATTTCTTGAGTCCCTGTGCATCCAATGATGCTATCCTGCCTTGATACTCTTTCTGGAATTTTTCTGCCTCAGAGGGCATCTTTTTTAGATCTTCTTCAATCGTATCCTGCGGCGCTAACTGCGTAAGATCCCATTTCATCAAAATATCACCTTCGTAATCTGTATCCTGTCCCTGTAAATATGGCGACTAATGTCTCCCCTTCAAAAACACGCACTTCATATACTGAAGTATTCCTTGTTTCACTAACTATAACAGCTCTGGCTTCAAGGTCTCCTTTTGCCGCCTTGATGTAGTTTATACTGGAGCACAATGCCACCTGAGGGTCTCCATATGAGTTTGAGGCCAGGGCAAACGCCTGGTCAGCCAGTGTGAAAATGGCACCGCCGTGAAGGTTGCCCATAGCATTTTTCTTTCCTTCGGCTGACATTCTGACGACGGCTTCGCCTTTACCCACACTAACTACCTTAAGACCGCATAATTCAGCAAACTGTGCATGATTCATTGCATCTAAACGTTCATCGATTCCGCAATTCATACTTGAACAGTCCATGCAGTGTCACCGGTTTAACAGGGAAAATCAATTTCTTCAAGTTCTCCAGGGCCGACATCCACTCTGTGAATGTTGTTCTGGACGTCTATGTACTTTAGTCTTATCCTGCCTTTGGGCATTTTGATTATGCTTACTTCCCTGATCGGCGTGTCTATAAAACCTAGAAATCCAGTAAAATCCGTAGCACATTCGTAAGACTTGACGTGCTCATACAGATCATGTCTTGTGATTTTCATGCCTTCCCGTTACACGCTTAAAGGGCATTATTCTTTCGCCTTTAACTGCTTAAAAGCCCGAAAATTAATCGCAAAAAGATGATTTTGACACGCAAACCTTATGAATAAACTGGAGATGGCAGAATCATGCTAGTCCGCGCAGACGGTGTCACAAAATCATTCGGTCCCAAGGAACTTTTAAAAAATATATCAATGCAGATCGATGATAATGATCGAATTGGATTAGTAGGACCCAACGGCTGCGGCAAAACTACATTTCTGAAGATGATAACCGGGGATGATGTTCCGGACTCAGGCGAACTTGTGATTAAGACAAACAAGATCGTGTACCTGTCACAGTTTCCATCATTTGACAACGATACCACGGTAGAAGATGCCCTCAATGTTGACTCTGACGAGGTACAGAACAAAAGAATGCTCGAACTGGAGAATATAATGGCTTCGGGAGAACTGCCCCGCGGAGCAGACTGGAATGATATCTCCATGGAGTATGCCAGGCTGCAGGAGGAAGCCCTGAGGCAGAACAAGAGCGATGCTGAACGGGCTTTGGACCATCTTAAGACATTCGGCATCGAGGACAGGGTTTCAGGAAAGATGAACGAGCTCAGCGGAGGAGAAAGAGCTAAAGTGATGATTGCAAAGGTCCTGTCCAGAGCTGAAAAGGCCGATCTGATCATATTGGACGAACCTACAAACCATCTGGATATCGATGCCGTTGAGTGGCTGGAAGGATATATTGCAGATTTTAAAGGTGCAGTGCTGATAGTCTCCCACGACAGATACTTTTTAGACAGAACAGTGACCCAGATTCTTGAGATCGACGGCTCTAAAATGAAACATTATCTGGGAAATTACTCTCAGTTTGTGGATAAAAAGGCTTTGGAGATCGAGCGTCAGGAAAAAGAGTTCCAGCGCAATTCCAAAGAAAGAGACAGGCAGGCAAAAATAGCTGAAGAACAGCACCGCATGCAGTGGTTCTCCTCAACTCACAAAACACGTATGAAGATGCTTGAGAGGATGGAAGTCACAGAAGCCCCGGATAAAAAGAAGGATCTTACTCTAGACATAGACTCTGCAGACAAATCTGGAAAAAATGTAGTTATGGCTAGAAAAATGAGAGTGATGCGAGGCAAAAAGATTCTTTTCGAAGATATTGAATTTGATATTAACCGCGGGGATAAAATAGGACTTTTCGGTCCCAACGGCTCTGGAAAAAGTTCACTTGTCAAAGCGCTGATGGGTGATATTCCATTCAGAGGCGACTTGTGGATTGCCCCCGGCGCGAAAATAGGCTATTTTGAACAGGGCCATGACCATCTTAATCCAGAAATGACTTCCTATGAACAGATAGATGATTATCTGGAAGGGGAAGCCAGGTCAAGAGCGAGATCCTGCCTGTACCGTCTCCAGATGACGAAGAAAGATGCGGAACGTCCCATCAAAACATTATCCGGCGGAGAGAGGGCAAGGCTCAGTCTTGCAATGCTTTTATCAATGAACCTGAACTTTTTGGTGCTTGACGAACCTACAAACCACCTGGACATCATGGCAAGACACGCTGTAGAAACCGCGCTTGCAGAATACAAAGGCACATTTTTAGTTGTAAGTCATGACAGATATCTGCTGGATTCCGTATGCAGCAAAGTTGCAGAACTTAAAGACGGCACATTCACCATGTTCAACGGCAGTTACTCGCAGTTCAAAGGCGTCAGAAAGGGAAGGGATGTCGTTGAAGAAGCTGAAGTTTACAAAGTTGTGTCTTCATTTACCGAGTGGAACTCAAGGAAGAAATTTTCCAAAGGCGACAGGATAGTGGTGGCTCCCTCTGAAAAAGCCAACTATCAATGGGCAATAGACAACGGCAAACTTAAGAGGATTCCTGGAAAAGAGCGGAAGATTATTACAAAATGAAATATTATTTCTTAAAGAGTGTCGAGATTTCAGATCTCACACCATATTTCTTTTCAGATTTGATCTCAGTGACATTTACAAGTTTAAATCCGCTGAAGAGCATTTCCAGTTCTGTATTAGTAAAATAATGGTAATAAATTCCATTCCCTCTTGCGAATGTATTTTTTTCAATTTCAGTGCCTTTGCCGAATCTCATATCATCAATGGAGAAAACACGCACCGCAAGAAGTCCTTCAGACTTTAATACCCGGTAAATTTCATTCTGCGCCTGAATTCTGTTTTTCTCTGAAAGATGCTCCAGAATATGAATGGCACAGACTGCATCGAAGCTTTCATCTTCAAAAGGCAGATCGCATACGTCTGCCTCAATAAATGAAATATTATCACCTGTAAACTGCTCCCTGCACAGCTGAAGAGCGTTATGAGAGAAGTCTACTGCAGTTACTGATGAGGCATCCTTTAACAAAACCGGAAGATTTTTTCCATTTCCGCATCCAAGCTCCAGAATATTAAGTCTGGGAGGAAAGGGATTTTCATACAGTGGAGGACCTTTCCAGACTGGATCAGATTTGGCATATTCTGCCTCCCAGGCATCTAATGTCACTGGATCTCATCCGAGAATATCATGAACCATGCAAAAGCCATGACCGTTATTGATACAGGCTTGGCAACCATTACAGTTCCCTGAGGCAAACGCCCGGATGTATCCCTGACTGCATTGAAAACCACATCGTTTGACTCCATGAGAGTCCATTCTTCAGTTTTTTCTTTTCTTTTTAATGTGTAGTTTTTTCCATTTTCAGAGATGGCAGAGGTAGTCACGTTTTGAATGGAAAGGAGTGTAACTGGTTCGGCGGATGACATTGAACGGAGGTCTCCCCCTGGATTTCTAACTCCGCCTTTTTTAATTGTGTAGTTCTCCCCGGCAGACTCGAACGTCACCATTCTGCCAAATGATTTTGGAGATGAAAGTGTTGTTAACTTTTCATCACCGTACATCAGGTTCCATGCGGCGCTTAACCTGTTAGGGCGCAGCCATTTGTATTCGCCCGGTTCAAGGCATAAGGGTTCAGTTTTGCCTTCTGATTTTGACTGAGTTGCAGTGTGCAAATAAACCCTCCGCAGAAGACAATGTTTCGACTGTGTCCCCGATTCTATCCAGACCTTCTCTTTCAATGATCTGGACTGAAGATCTCTTCATGAAGTGCATCACGTCAAGTCCAGAATATGTTGACGCATATCCTGCAGTGGGCAATACATGATTTGTCCCGGAAGCATAATCCCCGCAGGCCACCGGAGCATATCTTCCTACGAAGATTGAACCGGCGTGCTTTATCTTATTCAAAGCTGACAAGGGATCAGCTACCTGTATTGAAAGATGTTCAGGTGCTATTTCATTAATTGAGTCGATGGCATCAGAAAGACTGTCGGACACGACATAACCGGCATTGTTGAGTGACTTTTCGATTATTTCTTTTCTCTGAGCCAGCGGGAGCATTTTTTCAATTTCTGAACCAACGCTGTCAGCAAGTTTCTGGCTGGTCGTTACAAGAATGCAGGCTGCATTTGGATCGTGTTCTGCCTGAGCCATGATGTCAGCTGCTGCAAATTCAGGATCTGCGGTCTCATCTGCAAGTATGGCTATTTCAGATGGTCCGGCCGGGAAATCAATCTCCACAGTATCTTTCAGCATAAATTTAGCAGTTGTAACAAAGACATTTCCTGGTCCCACGATTTTCTGAACAGGTTCTACACTTTCAGTTCCCAGAGCCATGGCGGCTATTGCCTGAGCTCCGCCGACAGCATAAATCTCATCCACACCTGCCAGATCAGCTGCTACAAGAGTGAGTGGATTAATAGGCGGCGGTGTGCAGCAGACTACTTTCCTGACACCGGCGACTTTTGCTGGAACAGTACACATCAAAACGGTTGATGGGTATGATGCCCTGCCTCCCGGAATATATGCACCTACACTTTCAAGAGGTGTCGTTTTTACACCGAGAGTCAAACCAGGACACACTTCCTTCAGCCACATGTCAGACGGGCGCTGCATAAGATGAAAAGCTTCAATATTCTTTTTTGATGTCTTAAGAGCTTCAATCAGGCTTGGGTCTACAGACTCATAAGCTTTCTCGATCTCTTCACGGCTCACTTTGATGGAGTCGCGTTTGACTTTGTCAAAACGTTCTGTGAGCTCAAATAATGCAGAATCTCCATTATTCCGTACATTATTGATTATATCTTCAACGGGCTGCCGTACTTCGGAAAGGGTACCCTTACGCCTTGCCGTCCATTCGCTGATGTTTACTTTGCTCCACATTGAGGCGAATTACGCTTAAGAAGGATTTAAACTTCATGCAAGACTTCGCTGCACATTAAGGTTCAAAAAACTGACTTCTGCAGCCCCGTAAAGCCTGTGCCACACAAAGCAGAGCGATGGGTATATATTGTAAAAAAGATTCCGCGCAATTATGGCAACAAAAGTTCGTGCAGCCCATATACTTGTAAGCAGTCAGCTTAGAGCCCAGCAGCTAATCGGCCGTATAAGAAACGGTGAAAGTTTTGAAGCACTTGCCAAAGAGTACTCAGCATGCCCGTCTAAAGCAAATGGCGGAGATCTTGGATACTTTGAACGCGGACAAATGGTAAAACCATTCGAGGATGCAGCGTTCAATGGAAAAGCTGGTGAGATCGTAGGACCTGTAAAGACAGACTTCGGCTATCATGTCATAAAAATCATTGACGTACAATGATCTGACTGCAGATAACCTGCAGTCCTAATTTCATTTATAAAAATAATTAAATTCATAATGATTATCAAGCGGACTGAAAACTTCTTACAGAATTAATCAGCCGTTGTCTGAGTTTTGATAGTTAAAATATGCACGCTGACGAGTATTCCTACGATTATTAAGATGAGCAGCACAATTGAATTCTTATATGTAAAAAACATCGAAATACTCAGCATGATCCATAAGAATACCAGAGTTTTAAATTTCAGTTGCCTGGGAATTCCTCTGCCGCTCTGGTAATTTTCAATAAACGGTCCGAAATGTTTGGTATTTATAAGCCAGTCATGCATTTTGGGATTTCCGGCACTGAACAAAGCAGCGGCTGCAAGAATAAACGGCACCGTAGGCATAACCGGCAGCACGATTCCAACCGCTCCGAGCATTACTGCAATCGTTCCCAGTATTGTACATACAGTTCGTTTCATGGCGTATCCATCACGTCATTTACAGATTGGAAAAAACAGCATAATTATTTTTTGATACGCTGAAGAATTACCAAAACATGCCTGGTGCGACAGCAAAGCGCACAAAGATAATCAACTTTCTAATCGGAAGGACATTTGAGGTCAAGATGATGGATAGACTGATTTACTTTTGGGGCAGAGAATGCCCACACTGCGCAAAACTGCATCCAGTCGTAGAAGATGCATCAAAGGAAATAGCTCAGCCTATTGAACAACTCGAAGTGTGGCATTCTGCAGAAAACGCTCAATTGATGGAGTCGTACTCAAAACAAGTAGAGAGCTCATGCGGAAGCGGCCTCGGTGTCCCAACACTGTACAATGAGAAGACTGGCAAGGCCATATGCGGCGACCGCCTGTCTAAAGAGAATATTATCGATTGGGCAAATGAAAGGTAATCAGATATCCAACAGCGATATTTCTGGATTCTCCATAAACATATTGAGGTCTGCCATGAATCCAGAGGCCTCCTCCCTTGATACATATGATGAATCAAATACAAGCGAGGCATAGATTATCTTACTGTTCACAAGACCGCTTCCCGACAATGAGAAGTCATTGTAGATCATACTCACACCGAGAACACAGACTTCAGAAGAAGTCGGTATGATTATGGGGTAAGTTTCACCTTTTACCCCATAGGGCAGAATTGCAAAGGTAGGCTGGGAATACACCGGTCTGTGTTCCAGCTCATATGCAATGGTGAACATATCTTTCTTATCTGCATCTTTTATCACTGAACCGAATATTTCAATATCATAGATATTCTGAACGAATAATCTGTCCCTGTCTATGCATGAATTCAAGTCCGGATGTTTCTTAAGAGCTGCAACTACTGCTTTCATGACAAAGGGCGCATAGTCGATTTTGACGCACTTTACCTCTTCAGCATATTTTTTTACCTTCTCTTTCATACAGAATAAGGCTGTTGCGTCCATTGCTGAAGTCAGTGTCGTAAGTACAGAAAGTCTGTTATGTGGTGCATATTCCATTTCTTGCTGCATGATATACCTGTATTGACCATTTTTCTAACCCATATTATTTATTCATGACGATGAGAAATGATTAATAAACAATAAGCTCCAAAAAGCAATGTATGGACAAATTCGAAGACAAATGTACGAATTTGAAAGGCATGGATGATCAGGAAAGGACAGGTAACGTAGAGGAAATGGAGAAAAAGTGCATATGCCCTGATTGTCCTACATATAACAGCTGTGCTTCATCCAATAAAGAATATCTATATTGTTTCAAAGGCGGAAGCCCCTGCATAACTGACAAAAAAAGATGCATATGCCCTGATTGCCCCGTGTACGAGTCGTCAGGTCTTAGAAACGTATTTTATTGTATAAACGGTTCCGAGGCCGAGATTAGAGATAGCCACTAATCTAGCGGGGAAACCAAATGAAAAGTATTCAGGATTTAAACCGCCTCAGCCCTGAGAAGAGAAAGGAAGCAATAGCTGACATGCGCAGCAAGTGCGCATGTCCCTCCTGCCCCACATATACTGAATGTGCTGCAGAGAGAAAAGAGACTACATTTTGTTTCTATGGGAAATCGTTAGACTGCATAAACAGGGAAATTTCCTGCAAATGCCCCAAATGTCCGGTTCATGAGGAGTATGGGTTCCGAAAAAAATACTATTGTACTAAAGGCGGAGAGAGCACAGCTCCTAAACGCCTCTGAGCCTTTTTCGTACTGAAGATTATAAATAGGTTCATGAGATTAGTCGAACTGCTAGGCTTGACCGGGACGTTCGGCACGCCCTTATACACCGTAAACTGTCGATAACGGGGGTGACAACGGAGGACGGCGTAACCTGAGAGAAACGAGCCCAGCCTTCGACAATGAAGTCTTGTCCTATGGAGTTGGAAGCTGTCTGCGGGGGCAGTTGGAGAGCGGCCCCCCTTACACTGATCATGGGGAACGGGCCAGGCCCTGACGGGAGCAGCCTTACCATGGATTACTAACGTTCAGGGGGTTGCAGGGCTGAGAAGAAGGTTGGATCACTCGCAACGATTGGGGCATCAACCTTCGCGGCCTAGCGCTTTATTTTTACATTCGAAGGAAGTTTAGTGGGATCGCAGCCTGTTATTTTCTCTACTGAAAAGTCAAAGAGTAAGACGTTCTGAGTGTTGTCTTTCAGAATGAGTTTTTTAGAATCATTTACTGTACCAACGACTGCAGCATCCAATCCACCTTCTGCAAAAACGTCAATTATTTTTTGAGAATTATTTGAACTGCAGGTTAAGACATACCCGCATCCCTGATAGGCTTTCATCCATTGAATGGAATCCTCGTTCAGCGGCATCGGTATTTTGTCAACATAAACATCCCCGCCTGCCCCGCTGGTTTCCAGCAGCATTCCCAAGGTCCCAAGGCACCCTGGATTGCTTATATCTTTAGCAGATTTTGCAAGATGAAGCTTTCCTATTTTATTCATTAAAAGCAGCTGCTCGCGGCAGTGTTCAGCTGACTTTTTGGAAGTAGTGTCCCAGGCATAAGGAAGAGTCTCAGGGAAAAACCCGTCCAGATCCATTGCCATGATGATATCGTCTCCTGGTTCTGCCGTATGAGAAAAGATAGCGTTGCCTGCATCAACGGTGCCTAAGATTGCCACATCAATCGCATTGTATTCACAGTCTGGATGTGTATGACCTCCGACTATCGGAACTCCAAACTTCCTCACTGCAGATTCCATGCCCTTCATAACTTCAGCACAGACTTTTTCATCTTTTGAGGATACAATGTCAACCATCGCTAGCGGTATTCCGCCCATGGCTGCCACATCATGAATGTTAACAAGAACTGCAAAATAACCTGCATAAAACGGATGAAGTTTCATAAGCGATTCCATTATGCCATCCGCAGCCAACAGGAGCTCACTCCCGTTGTGCATAATTACAGCACAGTCTTCTCCGTATGCAGCCAATATGTTTTCCTGTGGTATGGAAGGAAAGAAATCGACTACGTTAGATATTGTTTTCTTTCGTGTTACCCCGTGAAATGATTTAATCTCCGCAGCCAGGGTTACTAAATCCATACTTCATACATGGCGGAGGGGCATATATATCTTACCTGACAGTTGAATTGCCAACAGCATCTAAATTGTTTTGAATTATGGTGTGAGAATGATCAGATCTCAAAGAGAGTTGTTTGTTTTGTCTGCTTTGAGTACTGACTGACTTCTACCAGCTGAGACAGCATCTGATTGAGCAGATCTTCATACAGGTCTCCGAATCTCTCTTCATCACAGTAGAGATATGCGGTGTTGCTGTCGAGATTTTTCATGTTGGTGCGCTGCAGGACTTTCTTTGCTTCCTGTTTATCTTCTTTGCTAGCCTGTTCTAGGTTTGGTATGTCTCGTACACCTGCTTTTTTCAGTTCATCCATGAATACAGCCCGCTTGAACAATTTACAAAAAGCATGCAGCGCTAACAGATCTGCTTCTGATCCGCTGCATATGTTCCGGGAACATTCTCCCACCAGTCCATAGATGTCAAGATTTTTTGTTTTTACAGGAATATAAAGTTTAGAGGGCGGTATATCCTTTTCTTTGAGCATATTCATATCAGTCAAAGCTCTGAGATATCCTGTAAGAATCAGTTTGTGCATCGTAATTCCATTGCTTTCCAAGTCCCTGGACAATGCACTTATCGATTTTCCATCTGAACCAATCAATTCAAAAATTATATCTTTCAATGGACGCTGTGGATCGAACATTAGGTAACCAAGTAAGTAAACAAATAGGTAATTATATACTTTTTTAGAGAATGTTATGAAATGAAAACTATGAATTGAGTATTACCTATGCAATATCTGATATTACTATAAATACTGGTAATATGATATGCCATCCACATACAGATAATGCGGGCGTGGCGGCAGTGGCTCTCGAAATAAAGGACTTAGTTTTTGGATATGGGGAGAGAAAAGTATTGGACGGCTTTTCATTTAAAGCTGCAGGCAACAAGGTCATCTCAATACTCGGCCCAAACGGAGTCGGAAAAACCACGCTCTTGAAATGTATATGCGGATTTATCAAGCCACAGTCTGGTTCAGTAGAGGTTGACGGGAAAAACATCAGAGACATGTCTTCAAGGGAACTTGCCAGACACATAGGGTATGTGCCTCAGAAATGCCCCGTTCCTCATACAACGGTATTCGATGCGGTTCTGATAGGAAGACGACCGTATATTGAATGGGGAGCAGCAAGCAGAGATATACAGATCACTTGGGAAGCCATAGACGTGCTCGGGCTGACGGATCTCGCTCTCAGATATGCAGACGAACTGAGCGGCGGGGAATTTCAAAAAGTCCAGATTGCAAGAGCCATGGTTCAGGAACCGAGCGTGCTGATACTGGATGAACCTACGAACAATCTGGACATTGCAAATCAGCACATGACTATGCATATGGTCATGGATGCTGTAAATTCCCGAGGCATATGCACCATTATGACGATGCACGACATAAATCTGGCCGTACATTATTCAGATATGCTGCTGTTTGTCAAGAATGGAAAAATTGCCGGCTATGGCAGTTCAGAGATAATCACTGAAGAGCTTATCAGAGATGTATACGGAATGGATGTAGACATAATCGATCATCTTGGAACTCCGTTTGTAATACCAAAGAAAGGGTATCAGCATTTTCACAAACATCCGCACAGTGCAGAAGATCATCTCTTGGAAGGATATGCTGGCACAGAGTTTATTGAGTGAGCTGCGGAAATTTATCGACGGCTGTATGACTTGAATCTGACAGTTGTCGGACGAAATTATGTCAAAGATGCTTATTTCTCATATTTTTCAGAGACTGTTTGAATGCAAGACGGGGAAATTTATTTGTTACCATATTAGGTAAATAATAAAATAACGATCAAATTTTAGACGGCGTCCGACAAAACACAGCAGCCCGTACAAATTTTCAGATAAGGTAAAATACACAATACTAGATATGCTGGCAGACATAGTTGTATCCTACAAAAAAGACCTCAGTATGACAAAGTAGGACAATGACATATTTTATATACTTCTTGAGTCATACATAATCTGCAAATCTGAGGTATTCGCATGGATGGGGAAAGAATATCACTGCGGTTGGAATCAGAAGATCTGGAGATTCTTGATGAATTCATTGAGAGTCATCCAGAGTACTCAAACCGTTCCAATCTCGCAAGGGTAGCAATTCGCGAATACATAGAAACCTCAGATGGCACAAATCCTAAAACTCGTTCATTGGGCGAGCGTGAAGTCATCGTTAAAATTCCAAAAGCACTGCACAAGGCTCTTTCAAAAATTGTTGACGATGGTTTCTTCGATTCTATCGAAGAAGCGGTTATTGACAGTATCAGAAAAGAATACCTGAATACGCAGGAAATGATGGATGTAGCGCATAAAGCTCAGGTGAATAACGATACGGTTGAAATCATAGACAGATAAGTGAAATTGGCGGGCACCAATTTGACTTATGCATAGGAAGACAAACGCTAACATTTGAGGGATGACAAATGAATTCAGAGCAGATAGCTGCAAAGATTGCAAGAGGACTTACAGATCCTCAGATCACCGTTGTCGGATGCGGTGGTGCTGGTTGCAATATAATCAACAGCATATGTACAGGCTTGGAAAATGTGACATCAGTGGCAATAAACACTGACGATACAAACTTAGACGGCATCGAAGCAGACAAAAAACTCCTCATCGGAAAAGACATAACCGATTGTAAAGGCGCTGATGGAAATGTCAGCATAGGAAAGCAATGTGCTGTCGAGGCTCAAGAGAGCATTCAAAATGTTTTGAATGGAAGTGACATTATATTTGTAGTTGCAGGCATGGGAGGGGGTACAGGAAGCGGTGCCACTCCCGTAATTGCAGACATCGCACAGAAGATGGGATCTGTCGTTGTCGGAATAGTAGTCAGTCCATTCTCGTTTGAGAAGAACCGTCAAAAAGTAGCTGCAGACAGTATTTCATCCCTTAAGTCTGTAGTTTCAAATGTTGTGGTCATTGATAATGACCGCCTCCTTCACATGGCCGGAAATTCGAGCATGGAAGAGAGTTTCAACGTCATCAACCGTTTCGTAGCAAAGATTGTTACAGTGATCTCTGATAAAATAACCACAGAAATCAGAGATCAGGTTGCTACTGAAGTCAAAAATGAGGTTCGCATACTGGAGCCTCAAACTTCAGAAGTATCAATATGCGGTGTTCTGCCATCAATATTATCCAATCCATTACCTCAATAAACAAGGAACCTATGTTCCTTGCTTTTTCTTTTTTTAGAGCATATTTGATCATAACTGTGCCAGCGGCATATTTGATCATAAGAGGATTTTCTCATAGGTATTGAAATCTCAGCATATATGCTGAATAATATTCACATACAAATTCGAAAAACCGTTAATACCAACTAAGCATATGATGAAGCGTGAAGATAGGATTTGTAATAAACCCGATAGCAGGATTAGGCGGAAGCGTAGGTCTGAAAGGAACAGATGGCAAAAGGTGTATCGAAGCTAAAAACCGCGGTGCCGTTTCCCATGTATCCGAAAGAGCACTGGAGGCGTTTGAGTGTGCTGGAGACCTTATGGATTCTGAATTCCAAACTGCTGGCGGACAAATGGGTGAGGATGTTTTAAGAAAATTCACTTCTCATGTCCAAGTCACATATACACCAAAAGACAGCAGCGATAGTGAAGATACAAAAGCGGCCTGCAAGACTTTTAAAGATATTGACCTCCTGATCTTTGCGGGCGGAGACGGCACAGCCAGAGATATAATGGACGCCAGACAGGACATTCCGGTACTTGGGATTCCAGCTGGTGTCAAAATGCACTCATCCGTATTTGCCAACACCCCGAAAGAAGCAGGGGATCTCCTCCGCATGATTCTGATAGGCGGTTTTAAAGTAAGAACCGCAGAAGTTATGGACGTAGATGAAAACGCACTTGATGAAGACAGAATGAGTGCTTCTCTTTACGGATATCTGCCGTCCATAGAAGAAAATGATTTTATGCAGAGCTCAAAAACGATGTCGTATGGTGCATCTGATGAAGAGATGAAAAAATCACTGGCAGAGTTTTTCGTAGCTGACATGAAAAAAGACGTTTTGTACATACTGGGCACTGGAAGCACTGTTGAAGCGGTCGGACAAAAACTGGGGATAGATAAAACGATGCTCGGCGTAGATACAGTATATAATGGAACAATGCTTGGAAAAGATCTTTCAGAAAAAGAGATTCTGGCTGCATTGGACATGTATCAGAAAGCCAAAATAGTCGTCACTCCGATAGGTTCTCAGGGATTTATATTTGGAAGAGGAAACCAGCAGATATCTGCAGAAGTAATCCGCAGAGTCGGAGTGGAGAACGTCATTGTGATAGCAACACCGGCCAAGCTGAGTGAGATAAAATGCATAAAGGTGGATACAGGAGATCTGGAACTGGATGCCATGTTCAAATGCTACCTGCAGATAGATGCCCACAGCAAAGAAGAACATGTTGTTAAACTTGAAGAAGAATGAATATGTCCAGCTTATTTATATTTCAGAGAAGAGAAGTTATATATGCGTGCGTAAGCATGCATTGATTAACTATTGTGAATACAGGGATGACAATGGTTGCATATGACAGTATATTAGACACTATAGGCAAGACACCCATAGTGAAATTAAATAAAATGGCCCCGGAAGGCTCTCACGTGTATGTCAAGATAGAGAGCTTTAATCCCGCAGGGTCCATTAAAGACCGTGCCGTTTTGAGAATGATCGATGACGCTGAAGAAAAAGGTCTTCTGAAAAAAGGCGGCATCATCGTAGAACCGACATCAGGAAACACAGGCATAGCTATTGCCTTAGTCGCGGCTGCGAGAGGATACAGAGCGATCATAACAATACCGGATACAATGAGCAAAGAACGCACGGCATTCATGAAAGCATACGGCGCAGAGATTGTTTATACACCGGGAAAAGACGGAATGGCCGGTGCTGTTGAAAAGGCAGAAGAGCTCTGCAGAGAACTTGGAGCATTCATGCCTATGCAGTTCAGCAATTCTTCAAACATTGACTCACATTACATGACGACTGCCAATGAAATACTGAAGGACCTTCCAGATGTAGACTATGTCTTTGCAGGCATAGGGACTGGCGGAACCGCTTCAGGAATTGGAAGAAGCCTGAGAGACTCAGGATCCAAAGGAAAAGTAATCGGAGTAGAACCTGCCGAAAGTCCACTGATCACAGAAGGCCGTTCCGGTCCGCATAAGATCCAGGGAATAGGTTCAAACTTCATACCAGACAACTACGATCCCAACGCAATACATCAAGTTGTAACTGTGAAGGGAGATGATGCAATCGCCACCGCAGTAAGGCTTGCAAAAGAGGAAGGGATATTCGCAGGCATATCCTCTGGAGCCGCTGTGTTTGCAGCTCTGCAGCAGGCTGAAAAGGAAAAAGGAAAAATCATACTCGCAATTCTCCCAGACGGCGGAGAGAGATATGTAAGTTTAGGGATATACGACTGATTACTAGTATTATATTAAGAAGGTAAAAGTATGCAGAAAAATAAGTATAAATTTGAAACTATTCAAGTTCATGCCGGCCAGGAAACTCCAGATCCAGCATCTGATTCAAGAGCCGTTCCAATTTATCAGACTACAGCCTATGTATTCAAGAATTTTGCACATGCTGCTGCACGTTTTGATTTGTCAGACCAGGGAAATATATACGGCAGGCTGACCAATACAACACAGGAGATCTTCGAGAAAAGAATCGCTGCGCTGGAGGGAGGAGTGGCTGCACTGGCAGTAGCTT
>ENA-OROK01000105-OROK01000105.1-human-gut-metagenome-genome-assembly--contig:-NODE-105-length-98224-cov-11.730455_pt1 | contig 98224 bp, 86 predicted proteins | sample MGYA00242127_ERZ509046 | MGnify/ENA primary metagenome ERZ509046 (study PRJEB26280, sample SAMEA2338728) | human gut metagenome | biome: human gut; feature: human-associated habitat; material: faeces... | reverse complement strand
GAGCGTCGTTGCGATGACTTCCGACAACTATCGCTTGGCGGACGGCGTATGTTACGTTAAAGTCAAGGGCGTAAAAATCGGCGAAAGTTATTATACGATTGAGGATGCTCTGTTCAACGCGAAAAGCGGAAACGTCGTTATCGTAGCGTATGACACGGCGTTTGCCGAAAAATCTATTGCGGACGTATTATACAACGATAATGCGTACCGCACCGTTAAAACGGGCGTAACCCTTCTCGTGCCGTTCAGCGAAACCGACGTAAAAGGACACGTTGGCGGAGGTGAGGACGGCTCGGAAAACTACGGCGCTCATCCCGCGTCCAACGGAACGCCGACGCTTTATCGTACTCTGACCGTACCCGAGGGAACGAATATTACCGTATACGGTTCGTTTATCGTCGGCGCATTGACGGGAAGTCGACAGGCAGGAACGGGACAGAACAGAATATCCGGCGGTTACAGCGAGGTTATTCTTAACGGTAATATCGTACTGAATAACGCGGCTCTTGAAGTATACGGATATATTAAAGGGTCGGGAGAAATAACGGCAAACAACTCGACGGTAGTAGAAAATCTTTACCTTTCGGGCTGGATGGGCGGTACGATTTCGTCGGCAAGATACGTCGGCAACAATAAAATTCTCGGAACGACCGTGGCTTTCGGCGGAAGCTTTTCGGTGGACAATCCGACGCAGTTCCCGTTCAGCCAATACGAACTTCGCAGCATTCGGGTTACGCTTACGATAAACAAAGGCAGCACGCTTAAAGGCTATGCGAAAATAGCGACGAGCGCACAGGAAAAAATGGGCATTACGGTTCCCGCACAGATTAACGAGGCGTACATCGTGTTCGTTTCGTCAGACGGAAGCGACGCGTCGAGCGGACTGTTAAGGCTTGTGGGGACTGACAGCAAAATCGTAAAGACTTTCTCTGAAAACCGCGTGGGACTTAAACTTTACGGAAGCGTAAAGGACGGCTATACAAGTATAAAAGTTGCCGTGTTCAAGTGCGAAATAACGATGTCGTCCGAAAAAGTATTTTTCCCGATAGACGGAAGAATCGATATCACGCTTGAAAACGGCGCGACGTTTACGCAGGACTATCTGTTCAAGTTTATGCCGGGCGCGACGCTCACCGTAAAAGAGGGCGCAACCTATAACCTTAACGGTCAGACGATAATGTACGACCATACCTTTACCGACATAAGCACCTGTCCTTATCCCGGCGCGGCAAGAGGAGACGCGGTAATAACCGTAAACGGTACGATGAATATCAACGGCGCATTCGGCGGAAATATTCTGTCGACGGGCGGCGGAGTAGTAAACACCGGCGCTTCCGCGACTCTTACGGGCATTACGTCGAAAGAAGGAACGGGAAGCAACTCCACGTCGGGCATCTACGTCGTGGTTACCTACGAAGAAGTATGCAGCGTAACGAAAGCCGCAACGCTTTCGGGTGTGCAGGCGGAAAAGGGCAAGACCTACCGATACGACGCGACGACGTCGGCCTGGACGGCGCAATAGTTCAAAGGATAACGCAATAAAACGCACCCTCTCGGGTGCGTTTTTTAGTCTGTTTATCGGTTTGATTTTAAAAATCGGGATTGTTGACGTTTGCGAGAAAGGCTTTGGTTTTTTCGCTTTGGGGATTTGTAAATATCTCGTCGGGCGACCCTTCTTCTTCGATTACTCCGTCGGCCATAAAAATTACGCGGTCGGCGACTTTTCTTGCAAAGTCCATTTCGTGGGTTACTATTATCATTGTGCGGTCGCCGGTTTTCAGCGAGCGGATAACTTTAAGCACCTCGCCCGTCAGTTCGGGGTCGAGAGCGGACGTGGGTTCGTCAAAACAAAGAATATCTGGCGAAAGTTCCAGCGCCCGCGCGATTGCTACCCGTTGCTGTTGTCCGCCCGAAAGCTCGCACGGATAGGCATTAATGCGGTCGGAAAGACCAACGCGGTCGATAAGAATTTTCGCGCGGTCGTCTAATCCGCGATATTCCTTTTCCTTAAAATACGAAAGCGATTTCCGAAGTTCGTTTCCTTTGACTCCTTCCGATTTCAAACGGATTTTTTCCTTTTTCAAGGCGTCTTTCAGCAGTAGTTCGGCGGGCATTTTCACGTTTTTCAGTACGTTCATATGCGGAAAAAGATTGAATTGCTGAAATACGAGCCCGAAGTGCAGGCGTTTTTCCCTAAGGTCGTTGTATCTGTCTTTCGAGTCGACCGTGCCGTCGTAAAGTATTTCGTCGTTTACGGCAATGCTTCCGCTGTCGGCGGTTTCCAGAAAGTTCAGACATCTTAAAAGAGTGGTTTTGCCGCTTCCCGACGAACCTATGATTACAAGAACTTCTCCCTTTTCCATATCGAAATCGATGCCCTTGAGAACGGCTCTGTCGCCGAAATTCTTTTTGAGATTCTTTACTTCGAGTATTTTCATTTCACACCTTATAGTAGTCGAGTTTCTTTTCGATATAGCGGAAAAGAACGCTGAGTAATCCGTTGAATACGAGATAGAATACCCCGGCATAGAACAGCGGCCAGAGAATTACGTAGTTGTTAACTATCTGCTCGCTGAATTTTATGAGTTCTACCACGCCGATGACGCGGGCAAGAGAAGTATCCTTGACCAGAGTGATTATTTCGTTGGACATAGGCGGCATAATGCGCTTTACAACCTGCGGAAGAGTAACGTAACGGAATGTCTGGGATTTTTTCATTCCCAGCACTTCCGCCGCTTCCTGTTGTCCTTTCGGAACGGACTGAATGCCGCCTCTGTATATTTCGGAAAAGTAGCACGCGTAGTTTATCACGAAAGCCACGAGAACGGCCGCAAAACGCGAACTCATGGGATAATCGAAAAGAAAACCGGGCACGTAAAATACGACGATTATCTGAAGCATAAGGGGCGTGCCTCGTATAATCCATACGATTATCCGGGCAAGCCACGAAAGAGGCTTGAAACGCGACGTCGAGGCAAAGCACACAACCAGACCGAGAGGTATCGAAAACAAGAGCGTTAATATAAACAATAAGCACGTTGTCCCGAAACCGGTCAGAAGTTGTCTTGTAACTTCGGTAAAAGTGATGGTTATTGCTGAAAGTATCATGTCGGAACAAATTGCCCCCGAAAAACGGGGGCGGGACGGGTTTTTATCAGGCTGCTATGCCGAGTATGCTTTTTGCCGCTTCTTCGCCGGCGGAGCCGTCTTCTGCGACGATGCGCGCATTTTTAAGACTTTCGAGCGTAGTGTATTTGTCTTTATCGGACTTTCTGATGACGGCGCATTGTCTGTTGGCAAGATAATTTATCGATACCGACCACATTTCGCAGCGGGCAGGGGTTACCGTCATACCGTTCCATACGCAGTCGATGGCTTTGCTTTTCATTTCGGCTTCTTTTTTACTCCAGTCGATGAGCTTGAATTCGACGGCTATGGTTTTTCTCGTAGTTTTGCTGATTTTCGCAAATACCGCATTCGCAAGGTCGGTGTCGAAACCGCCCGTTGTTTTGTTGCCTTCGCCGAGAGCCATCGGGGCGTTAAGCGTAAAACCGATAACTATTTTGCCTTTTGCAATGACGTTGTCGAGTTCGGTATTGTCGGCCTCGCCTTCGGGCGCGGAGTATGAGAGGTTCAGCGTACTTCCCGAAATGCCGTATTTTTCGGCAATGGTTTTATATGAGGAGTCTTTAAGTTCGACAAGAGTTTTGTTTACGAGGTCGGTAAGCGCGTTGTATTTGCCGTCGGCAGCCTTTCTGAACGCGATGCCGTAATACTCCTCCTCGAATGCGATATCGGCAATCATAAGTTTATTTGCCATAGCGCTTTCGGTGCTTAAAAGATAATTTGCCATTGTAAAGTCCATTATGCCGACGTCGGCGGTTTTTGCGTTGAGTTCCTTGAAAATGTCCGCTTGCGCGCCGAGAGCGGTATAGCCGGACTTTTTGTTGCATGCGGTAAAGGCGAATGCGCATGCCGCTATTAACGAAATGACGGTTATTGTGACAAATTTTCTTTTCATATGAATTTTACCTCGTTGCATTATCGATTTAGTGCGATAAAGTGTTATAGTGAGATAATATCATACCAGAAAAATTTTGTAAAGCTTTTTTACGATAATTAAAAAAATTTTTTTAAAAATTCAAACCGATAAATTTTCACCGTAAAAAACGCGCTCTGTCGGCAAAAAGGTTTATCGCGCGACGGCAAAATAATATTGTTAAGTATAGCAACGATAAAAACAATAATTAAGTATAAACGTGTGCGCACGCGCATAAAAAAGCCCCGGGTTACCGGGGCCGGAATAAGAAAACTTATTTGTTGTAATTCAGCATTGCAAAGTTTTTCTTGTTGGATTTGTAAAGGTTTTTAAATACCTCGAAACCTTTGTCGTAAACTTCGCTTTTTAACTTAAAGTTGGGTTTAAACGTCTTTTTCGCGGGTATAAAGTCCTTAACATTATCAAAAGAAGGAATAAGATTAAGCCCTATCGCAACGCATACCGCCGCGCCTACCGCGCCTACGTTCTGAGGACTTTCTACGGTTTCAATCGTATGTCCGGTAACGTCCGCAAGCAGCTGGCAGGTAAAATCGTTAAGGGCGCCGCCGCCGACGAAGCGAATGGTATCCGAGACTTTTACCTTTTTCTCGGACGCTTCGAGCATCCAGCGTTTATGATAGCACACGCCCTCCAGTACGGAACGGATAAGTTCGGTCTTTCCCGTTTCGAGACTGATATTGAAAAACATTCCGCGCGCTTTCGGGTCCTCGAAAGGACAGCGGTTTCCGTGAAGCCACGGTGTAAATATTACGCCGCCAGAACCCGCGGGAATGTCGTCCACCACCGAGGTCATATATTGATAAAGATTGAGATATTTCGACTCGAAATCCTCGGCAATGTGTTTCTTCTGGATATAAATTCCCACCTCGTCCAAAGCGATATGGTCTTTTACCCATTCAAGGCATTTGCCCGACGTTTCGAGTTCGGCAAAGTAATTGAATTTCCCGGGTTGAGCCGCCACGACGGCCGCAATCATTGTGCTGACATCCACGGCGGATTTATCAGTAACCGTAGATACCCAGCCCGACGTTCCGCTGTAAATATGGGTGTCTCCGAGGGACGTGCTTCCCGCGCCCACTCCGATGAGTGACGCGTCCATTCCTCCTCCGAAAACTTTGATGCCCGGCACGAGTCCGAGTTCTTTCGCGGCCTGTTCGTTCGTCGTGCCCGCGCAGTCCGAAGAGGCTATCAGTCGGGGAAGGTGATTAAAGTCCACCCCGAACAACGAACACATCTTTTTGCTGAAACGTTTGTTTTTGAGGTCGTACAGCAGAGTGCCGAAAGCGCTGTCGTACGTCATTACGAATTCGCCGGTGAGGCGGCAGATGAGATATTCTTTGACGTCAAGCCATTTATAAACTTTTTTGAAATTTTCGGGTTCGTTGTTTTTTACCCAGTTGTATTTCCAAACGGGGTCTTTCACGCTGACTGGCGCCGCGCCCGTAATCATAAGAGCGGGAATCAGTTTGAAAATATTTGCACCCGCAATCTGCAATCCGTGCGCGATACCTTCCTTTATCTCGCGTCTTGCGCGCTGGTCCATATACGAAAAGGCGCGTCGTATGGCCTTGCCGTCTTTGTCGACGAGAACGAGCCCCTGTGCCTGGGAGCAGAACGAAATACCTGCAACGTCTTTCGGGTCGATATCGGCTTTCGCAAATACGGTGCGGGTAGTGGAGCACATTGCCGCCCACCATTCTTCGGGATCCTGTTCGGCGCCGCCGTCGTCATAGACGTAAAGATTATAGCTTTCGGAAGCGGACGCCAGAATTTTTATGTCCTTGTCGATTTCGCAGATACAGGTTTTGATGCCGGTAGTGCCTACGTCGTAGGCCAGAATGTAATTCTTCATAACTCACCCTCTGAAATTTGTAAAATTATACACGAGTACAATTTAGAAAAATTATAACACAACAGGTTTTTAAAAGTAAACGATTTTTATATAGAAATATTGCTTTGTATAGAAAAGGATGCGTCGGCAGACGCAAAAAACACCGTCTGTCGACGGCGTAATTTTCAGAGAAGCTCTTTGCGATAGCAGTCGTTCTCGATTGAACAGCCTCCGCATTTGGTGCAACCTTCCTGACGTTTGAAGTCGAGTTTGTATTTTACGAGCAGTTTCGACAGATGAGTTGCGATTTCTATCAGGTCGGACGGATTGCATCTGACGTTGAGACCGACGCCCGTATTATCGAGGGGGCGTATGGGCATAACCGTCGGGAAAACCCCTGTCGCAGCCATCTTTTCGCACTCGCGCATGATATCTTCTTTGGGCTGAATTCCCGCAATCAGAACGGACGAAACCTGTCCCCACCCGAAAAGCGATACGGCGCGGCGAAAGGCGTCGTAATAATGTTCGTAGGAAATGCGCGATTTGCCGGGACATATGATTTTTCTCAGATTGTCGTCGGCCACTTCAAGGTTCATAATAACGACGTCGAGACCCGCGTTTTTCAGTTCGTCCAGTTTGCCGAGGTCGGAGGGCGGCGCAAGTTCTATTGCGATTTTCGCATCCGAAAAAGCGCGTATTTTTTTAACGAGCGTTATCCAGTAATCGGACATAACGTCGGGATTTTTATAGGTGCCGCCCGAAAAATTCAACATATTCCCTTCGGACTTTTCAAACAGTTTTTTTATGCCGTCGGCAAGCACGTCCGGATTGAGGGGTTCTTCGTGAAGTTTGACTATACTGCAGAAACGGCATTTTTCGTTATCTCTGTCATAACAGCAGTTGTTGCTGGGCCAGATTGTAACGCAACCCGTGGAATGAAGTCTTGCGTAATCGTCGACGACGGTCCCGGTATGAGGCAGAACGCCGAAAAAAGTCACGGGAAAAGAGTCCTTCCCGTCCGATATGAAAAACTCGCCGTTTTTTTCGTCCAGAAGATAAGGCGAAGAATGCGCGAAATCGTCCGCAACGCTTACGTTGCAGTTCGTTTCGGAAAATCTGATATTGATGCTGTGCATTATTCCCTTGGTAAAAAAGTCGGGATAATCTTTAAGAAGTTTTTCTTTTGCGTTTTCCGTGACGCGCATCCCTTTGCAGAGAAGCTCCGCTTTATAAAAAATCTGTTTGTCGATATTCATAATTACCTCTTTCGTTATAATACTATAAAATCACGGTAAATTCAACTTAAAAATCCCGAAATCGAAAAAAACGCTCGTGTGAACGCGATAAAATCCGAGAAAAGGTTTCCGAAATGATAGAGTATTTATCAAAAATATGATAGTATGAAAAAGAGGTGAAGTATGGGTGCAAAAGACAGAAACAGGCAATACGTGCTTGATAAAGCAAAACAACTGTTTACGGAAAGAGGAGTAACCGGGGTTTCGATGACGGACGTCGCGTCGTTCGCCGATTTCGGCGTCGCGTCGGTTTATCGGTATTTCGGAGGAAAAAACGCGCTCGTGATGGAGTGCGCCGTTGCGCTGTGGGAAGATAAATTAGACAGAATGCGCGTTCTTTACGACGAAAACTTCGACAAAACGGGATACGAACAGCTTGCTTTTCTTACGAGAAATTTTACCTATACGGTGGTTTCCGATAAAAATTTCACGCATTTTCTGTTTACGCTCGACGCTTTTCTGATAAGCGAGAAAATCACTTCCGGAGACAGGGACAAATACGACGATATCATGCTTGAAATATACTCGATGTTCGAAACAGCATACAAAAAAGGCCTTTCGGACGGGTCGGTCAGGAACGTCGGCAGTTTCGAGGATTTTTATTTTGCGGCGACTCAATCGCTTATAAGTCTTACGCAGAAACTCACGATGAGAGGGAACATCGTTTCAAAAGATAAGTCCGTCGACAGCAAAATAGAGCTTCTTATCAATATGTTTACCGATTACGTGAAAAACAAATAAGGCGGTTTATCCGTAAAAAACGGTTATTAAACAATAAATCCGCGCAATTTGCGCGGATTTAATACTTATATTTAAGTTTTTATATTCCCGAAAAAACGTTTGAATTTCTTAAGGACGCGTCCTTAACGTGCTCCTGCACCGACAAGGCGTGCGTGTCGAGATTGTTGCAGGTTGCGTCGGAGATATTCTGTTTTTTGTATTCGGCTATCAGTCGCGAAGCAACGTCTTCGATAATTTCGCATTTCAACGCCGCCTCTTCTTTTCCGTTTCCCGTTTCGGTTAGGAAGGAGAGAGGGGTCTCGAGGTCTGAAAGAGTTTTCAGGTCGCGCATGCCGCGGTAGGCCCACTTATAGAAGGGTTCGTATTCGTTGTTGACGAGATAAACTGCCGAAATCACGTGCCGCACGAATTCGTATACGGCAAGCTGGGCGGCGCCCGTTTCGCCCCGTGAGATAAGACGAGGATAATTGTATTGACCGGCCTGACCCGCAACTGCCGAATTTGCGGCTATTTTTTTCAGACGCACGTCTTCTGGATAGCCGTTTGCGAGTTTTTTTCTTACCTCGTAAAAGTTTTTTTCGTTGTTCACGAAAATTTCCCCCGATACGGCGGTTTTAAGGTATTGAGAGGGAATGGCAAGCCATTCTTCATAAGTTTTCGGGCCGCTTGGAGAGCCCAGATATTTTTCGAAAAATTCGCTCGTTTTAAAGACGCCGTGTCTTGCGCCGCCGGCAGGATTCAGAGTCTGGCGTTTAAGACCGTCGAATTCGGAGGGAAGTTTCATATACGCGCGGGAGAGGCGAAAACCGTATTCGTCGTAGTCGTCGTCGGAAAGCCATATACAGAACCCGGGCTCGAAATCGTGGTCGCGCGAGATTTCGTCGTCGTAACCCATGCACTCGCTTCCTTCGCCTGCAAGACCCGCGGACAGACGCGGCACGAGGTCGGGAAAATCTTTTTCAAGCAAGGGAAGACCGAATTCGTAAAAATATTTTTTGCTTATTTCAATTCCTTTCATAAATTTTCCTCGCTCTTTCTTTAAGGTCGGCTGCGTCCGTAAATCTGCCGCATTCGCCGAACGCCGCCGCACACTTGTCGCAAACGAAAGCGTAATAACCGTCTTTTACGACGTCAGGGTCGTCGAGACGTTTCAACGCGTCGTCGAGAGCGTTGTCCGATTCTTCGTCGTTCAGCGGGTTTTCAAGGAGTTTCGTAACGGCAATATTGCAATAAGTTACGGCGCAATCGGGAAGGTTTTTGTTTTTTCTGACTATGGACAGGGCTTTGTCGAAATAATCGTACGCTTTTTCGAAATCGCCCGTATCCGCAAGCGCCAGCGCGAAATTATTGTATAAGCCGCCGAAGAGAGGGTCGTCGGGTTTTAACGACGAAGCGTAGATATCCGCGGCCTCGAGATATAATTCGATTGCGCCCTGCGGGTCGCCGAAGGCTTTTTTGTTGGTTGCGACGTTCAACAGTATCGTTGCGCCGGAGACGGTGTTTTTTAAATCGAGCATATTCAGAAGGTCGAAAATACGGCCGTTGATTTTTTCGCTTTTTTCTTTGTTTCCCGTCTTGCGGTAAAGACCCGTAAATTCGTTAAGTACCGAAAGTTCGCCCCGGTAATCGGATAAGTCGACAGCCTCTTTCAGCCAGTAATCGAGAAGAGCTTCCGCAGACGTCAGGTCGTTATGCGAAAAATATTCGTCCAGGCGGGAGATTATCCTGTCTACGGGAATGCTTTCGTGTTGTCTGACTTCGCGCGGGTAATAAAAATCTTTGCCGTCGCTCAGGGGACAGCACGGTTCTTTGTAGTCGAATTCGTCTATATTCATAATTCACCTCGTATTCAATAATAACACCGTTTTGCGAAAGTCGTACGGATATTCGGAAAAAAAGATGACCGAAAGCGTGTTGACAAGGATATTTCGCCGAATTATAATAAACGGGTCGGGTAAATGCCCGCAAAAGCCGACAGGAGATTGTTATGTTAAGACCGATAACGGCGGACGACCGCGAAACTTATATTGCATTTGCAAAAGCGTTTTATGCGTCGGAGGCAGTGTGCCACGCGATTTCCGAAAAAAATATTTGCGACGCGTTCGAATCGTTCGTCGACGGAAACCCCTTTGCCGAATGTTATATCGTCACCGATAACGGCGAAAGCGCGGGTTACGTACTGTGTGCGAAAACGTACTCGCAGGAGGCGGGCGGAATGACGATGTGGATTGACGAAATATACGTTTCGCCGGAGCACAGAGGGAAGGGTCTCGGAAGCGCCGCGCTGATATATATCGAAGGAAAATGCGCAAAAGAGGGATATAGGAGAATGCGTCTCGAATATACGAAGGAAAACGAAGGCGCGCATAAATTGTATAAATCGCTGGGATACGGGGATTTGCCGTATTTGCAGATGGTTAAAGACAGAAAGGACGTTAAATAAACGTTAAGGAGAAAATTATGAGCAGAATAATCGTTATCGGATGCGGACAGGGCGGACTCGTCGCCGCGAAACATCTTGCGGATTCGGGCCACGAAGTAATCGTGTACGAGGCCGAGCGGAGAGAAAACGCCGCGCATCCGTGGCGCGACGATATCAGGCGCGCGGTTTTCGAAGAAGCGGGACTTGCCCCTCTGCCCATTGAGGATTGCGTTCAGAAGAGCAAGTGGAAATTCGTATCGCCCGACGGGAAAAGCACGCTGAGAGTGCCTATGACGCCGCCGCTCGAAGAAATTTCGATTGACAGAAAATACCTGCTCGACCGACTTTTATGCGAATGTAAAAACGTAGAAATAAACTTTGAAAGTCCCGTCGAAAGACTTATCGTCAAAGACGAAAAAGTTGCGGGCGTAGTGGTCGGAGGGACGGAAATTCCTGCGGATATGGTGATTGACGCGTCGGGATATAATTCGAAATTCCGCCGTCAGGTGCCCGGGAAATTCGGCATACCCGAACCGCACAATGACGATAAGTTATGTGCGTTTCGCGGGTATTACGAAACGGATTTGACAAAAGAACTGCCTGTTCCGCCGTGTACGCTGTACGTGAAACATCTCGGAGGCAACGGCATCGACTGGTGCAATCTGAATCCCGACGATAAGGCCGATATACTTATCGGTCGTATAGGAGAACTGTCCGACGACGAAATAACGAAAGCGAAAGAGTCCCTGCTTAAGGAGCACGCTTTCAATACGGGCAAACCTTTTTTCGAAAGACGGGTGGATATTTCGCTGAGATATCCCGCGGGAATCATGGTTGCGGACGGATACGCAGTCGTGGGAGACAGCGCGTTTATGACGATGCCGATGATGGGAAGCGGTATCGAAAGCAGTATGAAAGCGGGCAGAATGCTTGCGGAAACGATAGGAAGGGAATGCGATTTTACGGCAAAATCGCTTTATCCGTATCAGTTGAAATTTTTCAAACAATTCGGTTTTGCTTACGTTTTCGTGGACGTTCTGAAACGCTGGGCGCTCAATCTTCCCGCAGAAGTCGTCGACAAGGCTTTTTCAAGCGGCATAGTAACCGACGAGGATATGGCACTTCTCAGCACGGACGAAAACGCGAAAGGGCCCGGCGCAAAATTCATATTTAAAAAGATAGGTATCGCGCTTAAAAATTTCGGATTCGTGGCGAAGGCGCTTAAATGCGCCGTAAAGGGAATAAGGGCAATGAGTTACGCCAAAAAAATACCGAAAAAATACGACGCCGCGAAATTGCGGAAATGGGCGGATAAGCTCGATTTGAAAGTCAGAAAATGATTTTAAGGCACGCAAAAGCGTGCCTTTTTCAAATTAAAAAAAAATTCGGCGCGGGAACTGCCCGAAACGATTGACAATAATTCGATTTAAGAATATATTTTGCGCTATGAACGAAAGCGAAAGCAAAAACGAAGAAATAAAGGACGGGCTCGTAAGCGACGAAAGCGAAAGTGTTGCGGAAAAATCCGGCGGCGATACCGCCGTTGCGTCCGCCGTCGCCGAAAAAAACATGACCGAAGGCGTAATATGGAAGCAGATTCTGTTTTTCGCGCTTCCCATATTGCTCAGCAACGTTATACAGCGTCTTTATAACGCCGTTGATTCGATGGTGGTCGGCAGATACGTCGGACACGAAGCTCTGGCGGCGGTTGGAAGCAACAACAGTATTATCAACGTTATAGTGTCGCTGTTTCTCGGTTTGTCGGTCGGGTCGAGCGTCGTGGTGGCACAGTATTACGGCGCAAAAGACGGCGAAAAGGTAAAAAAGTCGGTGCAGATGTGCGCCTTTCTTGCCGTGGTATCGGCTGCATTGCTTACGGTTGGCGGATATTTTCTCGCCGCGCCCATACTAAGGGCCGTCAATACGCCCGGAAACGTCATGGAACTCAGTCTGAAATATCTGCAGATATATTTTCTGGGCATTACGGGAACGGTAATATACAATATGGGAGCCGGTGTTCTGATGGCGGTCGGCGACAGCAAAAGCCCCTTTATATTTCTGCTGAGCGCATGTGTTTTGAATATCGGCCTTGACGTAGCTTTCGTAAAACGTCTCGGGATGGGCGTGGCCGGAGCGGCGTGGGCGACGCTTATTTCCCAGTATTTTTCGGCGGTTCTCGTGTTAATAAGGCTGATATTTTCGAAAAAGGATTACAGACTTACGCTGAGGCGGTTCAGAATAGACGGCGGGATTTTATCGCGCATATTCAAAGTGGGATTGCCCGCGGGATTGCAGACGAGTATGTACAGCGTCGGGAATCTTCTTATTCAATCAAGTCTGAACACATTCGGCTCGGTGGTAATGGCAGGGTGGGTGGCCGCTTCGAAAGTCGACGATTTCACCTATGCGCCGATTGCGTCTTACGGAATGGCAATGAACAGCTTTGTCGGACAGAACTTGGGCGCAAACCGTCCCGACCGCATAAAGAAGGGATTTAAAACGGCGATGCTTATGAGCGTGATAACCGCCGTTATCATTATAATCCCCGTGATTGTTCTTCGCGGCGACATCGTGCGCATATTTAATAATGAACAAGAAGTCGTTCAAGTCGGCTCCGAAATAATACTTCACATCTGTCCGTTTTACGTCATATTCTGCATGTGCGAGGTTTTTTCGGGCACGCTGAAAGGACTGGGAAAATCGCTGACGGCGTTTATAATTACGTTTATAGGCATATTGCTTATAAGGATAATATGGCTTTATTCCGCCGTACTGCTTACGCATAATCTGACCGTTTTATTTATGATTTACCCGGTAAGCTGGGTGATAACGGCGGCTATATATTATGTCTATCTTGCAATAAAAAAATGGGACGGAATGCTGGACGTAACTTCGGAAAGCCGCGTTTTCGAGAAAATAAGGGGCAGATTTGGAAAAAATAAACAACCGCAGAAATAATATGCAAAACCGCTTGACAAACGAGAAGAGCGGTTTTATAATCGATTACAGTTGAACAGTTGTTCAATTAAGAGGTTTATATGAAAGAACATGAAAACGAATTCTGCGAGATTAACGCTCCGCACGAAGAGTCCGTAAAAAAAGCAAAGGCGGCTCTTCTCGATACGGAAACGTTATACGATGTTGCGGAACTGTTTAAAATTTTCGGCGACAGCACGAGGACGAGTATTCTCGCCACTCTTTCCGCGGGCGAAATGTGCGTTTGCGATATTGCCGAAGTTCTGAACTTGTCCGTGAGCGCCGTTTCACATCAGTTAAGGATATTGCGACACAATAAATTAGTTAAGGCAAGAAGATGCGGCAAAGAGGTTTTTTATTCGTTATCGGACGACCACGTGGTAAAAATTCTCGAAACCGCAACCGAACACGTAAAGGAGTGAAATATATGAAAAAAACCCTAACCGTAAAAGACGTCGACTGCGCGGCCTGCGCCGCGAAAATAGAAAGAAACGTCAAAAAAATTGCCGGCGTAACCGACGCGAATTTCAATTTCTTTGCAGAAAAACTGACGTTCGAATGTAATGAGAGCGATTTTGAAAGAGTAGCGGAAGAAGTAGCTCGTTGCTGCAAAAAAGTTGAGCCAGATTGCAAAATAATTGGTTTATAATATGAAAAAGTTAAATAAAAATCAAATTCGGCTGATTCGCATAATAGTGTGCGCGTTGGCTTTTCTCGTGATTTTCGTCGTCGGAAAGACGACGGATATTATCTGGTATGCCGAACTTGCGGTGTATATGGCAATATATCTCGCAATTGGATACGACGTATTGTGGAGAGCGGTCAGAAACATTGCCCACGGGCAGATATTCGACGAGAATTTTCTGATGTGCATAGCGACCATAGGCGCGTTCGCTACGGGCGAGTATCCCGAAGCCGTTGCCGTCATGTTGCTGTATCAGGTCGGGGAACTGTTTCAGAATTACGCCGTCGGTAAAAGCCGCAAATCCATTTCTTCGCTCATGAACATCCGCCCGGAAAACGCTGTGGTGTTAAGAGAGGGTCAGGAAGTCGAAGTTCTTCCCGAAGAAGTAAAGGTCGGCGACGTTCTCGTAGTCAGAGCGGGCGAAAAGGTACCCGTCGACGGCGTGGTGATTAAAGGCGAAGGAAGCGTGGATACGTCCGCGCTTACGGGTGAAAGTATGCCTCGCGCCGTTTACGAGGGAAGCGAGATATTGAGCGGTACGATAAATCTTTCGGGAGTCCTATATATCGGGGCGAAAAAGGAATATTGCGACAGCACCGTCGCAAAGATACTCGATATGGTGGAAAACGCGTCGGAAAAAAAGTCGAAAGCCGAAAATTTCATTACGCGTTTTGCAAGATATTATACGCCTTTCGTCGTGATATCGGCGATTCTTCTTGCCGTTATTCCCCCTCTCGTAACGAATATTCACGACGGCGCGGTATGGACAGACTGGCTGAAAAGAGCGCTTACTTTTCTTGTAATCAGTTGTCCGTGCGCGCTCGTGATAAGCATACCGATGTCGTTTTTCGGGGGTATAGGAAGCGCGTCCAGAAAGGGTATTTTGTTTAAGGGGACCTGCTATCTCGAAATGCTCGGGAAGGCCAACATCTACGTATTCGACAAGACGGGTACCCTTACGAAAGGCAAATTCGAGGTTGTGAGCGTCGTTCCCGAAAGCAACAAAGAGGAAATTCTGCGCGTGGCGAGTATAGCCGAAAGCGGCAGTCTTCATCCGATTGCGAAGAGCATTACGTCCGCATACGGCAACGCGGCCGTTTCCGCCGACTACGAGGTAAAAGAGCTTGCCGGTCGCGGAATGGTTGCAAAAGGCGCAAAAGGAAGTATTCTGTGCGGCAACGCAAGACTTATGGTTGAAAACAAAATCGCGTTTATTCCCGTCGAAGAGGAGGGAAGCGTGGTTTACGTTGCGAAAAACGGCAAATATCTCGGCGCAATCGTAATTGCCGACACGGTGCGTCCCGAGGCGAAAGAAGTTATCGAAGAGCTGAAAAAAGAGGGAGCGAAAACCGTTATGCTTACGGGTGATAACGAGAAATACGCCCGTAAAATCGCAAACGAGGTGGGAATAGACGACTATAAATACGGCTTGCTTCCCGCCGATAAAGTAGTGCAGATGGAAGCGCTTATGGAAAGCAAGCGCAAAAAGGATACCGTCGTGTACGTGGGCGACGGCGTAAACGACGCCCCCGTTCTCACCCGCTCGGACATAGGCGTTTCTATGGGCGGCACGGGAAGCGACAGTGCGGTCGAGGCTTCGGATATGGTGCTTATGCACGACAATCTAAAGGGCATTACCGAGGCGAAAAAAATAAGCAAAAAAACCTTGCGCCTTGCTTACGAAAATATCGTATTCATATTGTTTGTAAAGGCGGTGGTGCTTATTCTGGGCGCTTTGGGAATAGCAAATATGTGGCTTGCGGTGTTTGCCGACGTCGGCGTTGCGGTGCTTGCCACGCTGAATTCGATGAGAGCGCTTAAAACAAACAAAAACGACTAATCGGGATTATTAAGGAGTTTCGTGCAAACAATTACCCGCCTTTACGGCGGGTTTTCGATATATAAAATTTAATATATTTTATTTATTTTGTTTACTTTAAGTATATAGTTTGCTATAATCTAAACAATATTTTTTATCGAGGTATTTCCTATGAATATGCTGGAAATCGAGGCAAAATGGAATAAGAAATGGGAGGAGGACGAAACGTATAAGTTCGATACCTCGCGTATCGACAAAAAGTATTACGTGCTCGAAATGTTTTCGTATCCGTCGGGTGCGAAACTTCACGTCGGCCACTGGTTCAATTACGGTCCGTCCGACAGTTTTGCGCGTTTTAAGAGGATGCAGGGATACGAAGTGTTTCAGCCGATGGGCTTCGACGCATTCGGACTTCCCGCCGAGAACTATGCTATTAAAACGGGCATTCATCCCAAAGACAGCACGCTGAAGAATATCGCGACGATGGAAAAACAGCTCAAAAACATCGGCGCGACTTACGACTGGGATTACGAGGTGGTTACCTGCGACCCCAAATATTATAAATGGACGCAATGGCTGTTTTTGCAGATGTACAAACACAACCTCGCATACCGCAAGGAAGCGCCCGTAAACTGGTGTCCGTCCTGCAAGACGGTGCTTGCCAACGAGCAGGTCGTCGACGGATGCTGCGAAAGATGCGGCGCTACCGTAGTCCGTAAAAATCTCACGCAATGGTTCTTTAAAATTACCGATTACGCCGAGGAACTTTTAAACGACATCGACAAACTCGACTGGCCCGAGAAAACCAAACTTATGCAAAAGCACTGGATAGGAAAATCGACGGGCGGCGAAATCGAATTTCAGGTTAAGGACAAGGATATTAAATTCCGCGTGTTTACAACCCGCGCCGATACGATTTTCGGTATAACGTACGTCGTTCTCGCTCCCGAAAGCCCGCTGGTCGACGAGTTGACGACCGAGGAAAACAGACAGGCCGTCGAAGATTATAAGGTACAGTGCAGCAAAATTAACGAAATCGAACGTCTTTCTTCCAACCGTGAAAAGACGGGCGTATTTACGGGCAGTTACGCTATAAATCCCATAAACGGCCGTGAAGTTCCCATTCTCGTTGCCGATTACGTGCTTGCCAGTTACGGCACCGGCGCCGTCATGGGCGTTGCGGCGCACGACGAGCGCGACTACGTTTTTGCGGTAAAGCACGGTTTGCCTGTGGAAAGAGTAATAAAAAGCAAAGACGGCAGTCCCGACGATTTGCCGTTTACCGATTACGGCGTTATGGTCAACAGCGGCGAGTTTGACGGAATGACTACCGAAGAGGGAAGAGTCGCCGTAATTAAAAAACTCGAAAAAGAGGGAAAAGGCGCGCTTAAAACGAATTACCGTTTGCGCGACTGGCTTATTTCCCGTCAGCGTTACTGGGGAGCGCCCATACCTATTATCCATTGCGAGCACTGCGGCGCGGTGCCCGTACCCGAAGAAGATTTGCCAGTTGAACTGCCGTACAACGTCAATTTCACTCCCGACGGCGAAAGTCCGCTTAAAAAGTGCGAGGAATTCATGAACGTAAAATGCCCCGTCTGCGGTCGTCCCGCCCGTCGCGATCCCGATACGCTCGATACGTTCGTGTGCAGCAGCTGGTATTATTTAAGATACGTCGATCCCAAAAACGACAAAGAAGCGTTCAGTCGCGAAAAGGTCGATAAAATGTTGCCTGTCGACAAATACATCGGCGGCGCGGAACATGCCTGTATGCACCTGCTTTATGCGCGCTTCTTCACGAAAGCGTTGCGCGATATGGGATATCTCGATTTCGACGAGCCCTTTAAATCGCTTGTGCATCAGGGCACTATTCTCGGTCCCGACGGACAGAAAATGAGTAAGTCGCGCGGCAACGTCGTAAGTCCCGACGCGCTTATCGAGAAATACGGCAGCGACGCTTTCCGTCTGTATCTGATGTTCGGTTTTTCCTACGTGGAGGGCGGTCCGTGGAACGACAAAGGGCTTGAAAGCATTCAGCGCTTTATGGACAGGGTCGAGCGTCTCGTCTGCCACAGCCGTACGTTCTCTTATAACGAAAAAGAATATTCGGCCGTCGAGAAGAATCTCGATTTCGTGCGAAATTCCACGATTAAAAGCGTTACGGCAGACACCGAAAACTTCAGTTTCAATACGGCGATAGCCCGTATAATGGAATTCACCAACGCTCTTACCGATTACGAAAACAAGGTTTCGGATAAAAACAGGCTGTTTAAAGATTGCGTTACGGACCTCGTCAAAGTTCTTGCGCCGTTCGCGCCGCATTTTGCCGAGGAACTGTGGGAGATTCTCGGCAATAAGTCGAGCGTGTTCAACGAAGACTTCCCCAAGGTCAACGAAAAAGCGCTTGTCAAAGACGAGCTCGAACTGGCCGTGCAGATTAACAGCAGAGTAAAAACGAAAATCGTCGTTCCCGCAGGCGCAGACAATAAAGAAATCGAAAAAATCGCGCTTGCCGATCCGACGGTGCGGAAACTGCTTGAAGGACAGACTCCGAAAAAAGTTATCGTAATTCCTCACCGTCTTATCAACTTCGTAATTTAGGAGGCTATATGATAGATATTAATTTAATAAGAACCGAACCCGAAAAAGTCAAGGCCGCGCTTCTTAAAAAGGGCTACGAAGCCGACTTCTCCGCTCCTCTCGAATGGGATACCGAGCGCAGAAAACTCATATCCGAGGTGGAAACTCTCAAAGCGCGCAAAAATAAAGTTTCGGCGGAAATTCCTACTTATAAAAAAGAAGGGAAACCCGTGGGCGTTATCTTTGAAGAAATGAGAGAAATCGGTAACGAAATCGCGAAAATCGACGAAAGAGTCGCCGACCTCGAGGATAAAATTTTCGAATTCGTCGCCTGTCTTCCCAACCTGCCCGACGAAGACCTTGTCGCGGGAGGAAAGGAGAATAACGCGGTCGAAAGAGTAATCGGGAAAAAACCCGAATTCGACTTCACGCCGAAAAATCACGTGGACCTTTGCACCTCTCTCGGACTTATCGATTACGAAAGAGGCGTCAAACTTTCGGGCGGCGGTTTCTGGATGTACAGAGGAATGGGCGCACGTCTCGAATGGGCGCTTTTAAACTTTTTCGTTTCCGAACATCTTGCCGACGGCTACGAATTTATCCTGCCTCCGCATCAGCTCGGTTACAACTGCGGCTTCGGCGCGGGACAATTTCCCAAATTCGCCGACGAAGTTTACTGGCTTGACGTCGACGCCGACCGCAAAAAGAACCGCTTTATGCTTCCCACGGCCGAAACCGCTCTCGTGAACGTCTATTCGGGCGAAATTATCGACGAAAGCAAGCTTCCGATAAAAATGTTTGCTTATACGCCGTGTTTCAGAAAAGAAGCGGGAAGTTACAGAAGCGAAGAAAGAGGTATGATTCGCGGACATCAGTTCAATAAAGTCGAAATGGTGCAATACGCTCATCCCGATCACAGCGACGAGGCTTTCGAAGAACTTGTGAACAAAGCAAGCCGCCTTGTCGAAAAACTCGGACTCTATCATCGCGTATCCAAACTCGCCGCGGGAGATTGCTCGGCATCGATGGCGCGCACGACCGATATCGAAGTATGGATTCCTTCGATGGGAATATTCAAGGAAGTGTCCAGCGTTTCCAACGCAAGAGATTATCAGGCACGCAGAAACAATACCCGTTTCCGCGACGCCGTAACGGGTAAAACACGCTACGTTCATACTCTTAACGGAAGCGGTCTTGCAACCAGCAGAATTATGCCCGCACTTGTCGAACAGTATCAGAATGCGGACGGCTCGGTAACCGTTCCCGAAGTACTTCGTCCGTTTATGGGCGGTATCGAAGTGATAAAATAACCGAAAATATATGATTAAACCGCCCGGAAGGGCGGTTTTATTTTGTCCCGAGGGGCGCCGTTTACTATGCTCAAAATCAGGATTATAAGTCGAGCTTTGAAAAGTTTTTCGCACTCCGAACGACGGCAATCGCAGTAAGTACGATATAGACGGCTATCCCCGCAAAGAAAACCGAAAGTTTTGCGGCGATACGGGAATTGCCCGTATCACAGAACACTTCGGAACAGACGGGGACGTGAGAAAGCACGATATCGACAATCACCACGATGAATATTGCAAGGCTTGCCAGCACGAAACTTTTTCCTACTTTTAACGGATTTTTGTAATAACAGGTGAAAAATACCGCGTTGAAAACCCCGTATAAAAGAAAAGCAAGTCCGAAAAACGCAAGTCCCGGCATAGAGCCGGCCTGGTTTGAAGGAATACCTTTTATTATAAAATCTCGGATTATCGCAAACGGCACGGAAACAACAAGCGTCGCGAGTTCGAGAATCACTGCAAACGCAATTCTGCCTTTTACCACGTCTTTTCTGCCGATGGGAAGGGAAACGCTGTATTCCGTATCGTTGTTTTCGCGTCCCGTTATGCACGTAAAAAACAATCCGAGGCCGGTATAGAAAAAAGCGACGAGATAGGGAAAATTAGGGATAAGCAGCATCAGCGCAAACGAAATAAAAATTATGTTCGTCGGATGTAAGGCAAGGAGGAATTCTTTGTTCAGAAGATTTTTCATAATCCCTCCTTTTCAACGTGAACCATAATATCCTCGAGAGTGGGCGTTTTTATGTTTTCGGACATAAAAGGCACTTCATTCGCATAAAAGAGTATGCTGAAACCGTTTTTAGTGCGTCTTATGCCGATGGCTTTCTCCGATACGCCGTCGGGCAGGGACCGCCCCGTCGTTTCGATAAGGGCGAATTTTTTTTCGAAATCGCGCATATCGTCCTCGGCGAAAACTTCGCCGTCCTTTATATAAATAATATTGCTTGCGCATTTTTCGAGGTCGGAAGTTACGTGCGTCGAAAACAGAACGGTTTTTCCTTCGTCCGAAAGTCTCAGGAAGGTTTCCAGCAAATCTTCTCTCGATACCGGGTCAAGTCCGCTCGTAGGCTCGTCGAGTATCAGAAGGTCGGCGTTATGAGAGAGGGCAAGCGCAAGCGAATACTTTACCCTCATTCCCTGCGACAGTTGTCTCGGCGTTTTGTTCTCGTCAAGGTCGAAAGCCGAAGTATAACGGCGATAATCTTCGTCGCTCCAGGCGTCGTAAAACCTTTTCGTAACGTCGGTAATAGTTTTCAGTTTTTTACCTGGATAGTAATCGACGCCTCCCGTTATGAATCCCGTACGGTTTTTTATTTCGCGCTCGTTACCATCAAAAGGTTTTCCGAAAAAAAACACCTCTCCGCCGTCTTTGCGGACGGTATTCATTATACATTTGAGCGTCGTGGATTTTCCCGCGCCGTTTCTGCCGATGAATCCCGTTATGCTGCCTTCTGTGATTTCGAAACTTACGTCGCGCAGTTTAAACGACGGATAGGATTTCGACAGTCCCGATACTCTTAAAACGTCTTTCATTTTATTTCTCCGAGGTGAAAACCGTTGCGAGATATCCGGTTATTGCGTCCGACGGGGGAATTGCAATGCCCCTTTCGGGGTCTCCGAAAAGAATAAGCGTATCGCCGGGTTTTATTCCGAAAATATCTCTTGCTTCTTTCGGAATTACAATCTGGCCTTTTTCGCCCACTTTTGCAGTCCAGGCATATCTGCCGTCTTTAACGTTTCTCATATGTCCTCCGGTATAAAAAGTATGATTTGTATAACAAATTATACGGCAACGAAAGCAAATTGTCAAGAAAAAACCCGCCTTGCGGCGGGTAAGTATATCCCGATGTTTTTATCCGAAATTTACCACGTTTATAGGTTCGCCGTCCATATAGGACATCAGATTCATGGCCGCGGTGTCCATAAGGCGTTTGCGGCTTTCTTTCGAGGCCCACGCAATGTGAGGAGTGATTATGCAGTTATCGAGTCCGAGAAGAGGATTATCGGGTCGGATGGGTTCCTCGGAAACGACGTCTATTGCGGCAAACGCAACCTTGCCCGAAACGAGGGCGTCTTTGAGGTCGTTTTCGTCGACGAGACCGCCGCGGGACGTGTTTATGAGAATTACGCCGTCGCGCATCTTGCAAAAAGCGTCCGCGTTTATCATTTTTTCGTTGTGGCGGTTCATCGGACAGTGCAGAGAAATCACGTCGGAACGCGCATAAAGGTCGTTCAGGTCGGTGTATTCGGCAATTACGTCGTCAAGCGACATCTTGTTGTCATAGGCGAGCACGTTCATTCCGAAAGCCTTTGCAATCGTCGCGACAGAGCGACCTATACGACCGTAGCCGACGAGCCCCATGGTTTTTCCGCTGAGTTCGATAAGAGGATAATCCCAGAAGCAGAAGTCTTTGTTTGCGCTCCAGCGACCTTTATGTACTTCGGCGCTGTGATGGCCGACGTGCAGGCAGGCTTCGAGAAGAAGTGCAAAAGTAAACTGTCCTACGGCAGCGGTAGCGTAGGTAGGCACGTTGCATACGGGGATTCCGCGTTCCGCGGCCGCTTCGGTATCGACGATATTATAGCCCGTCGCAAGAACGCCTATATATTCGATAGAAGGGCAGGCGTCCAGAATTTCCCGGGTGATATTGACTTTGTTTACGATTACCGCCTGATTGTTGCCTATGCGTTTTACAATCGTGTCGAAGTCGTTTTCGGTACGGTCGTAAACGGTGAGTTCACCGAGAGAGCGGAATTTCTCCCAACTGAGGTCGCCGGGGTTTTCCGTATATCCGTCCAGCACTACGATTTTCATAACGTCCTCCTGTAAATGGTTTTCCTGCGGTTTTATTTTACACCAAAAAAACGAAGGTGTAAACAGTTTTCCGGACCGGAAAAATTATCTTACCGTTCTGCCGCGGTTCACGACGTGCAGAAGCTTTCCTTTTTCGTCCAGTACGTTAAAAGACGCGGTGCTGCCGCAAGACAGCGCATCGTAAGGAAGAGAAAGATATTTTCGCGGCGTTTCGGTGGCGGCGTAAACGGCATGAGCGAGAGGCACGCCGTAGGAAACGACGTTTTCTACCGTTTTCGCAACGTTCGTAACGCTTCCGGCAAGCGCAGATTTATCTTCGAGATACGCCGCCGTGCCGTCCGTAATTACGGGAGTGTCGTCGCCCAGAAGATATTTTCCGCACGGCGCGCCGGCGGGCGCGAGACTGTCGGATACGAGAATAATTTTTCGATATCCTTTGTTTTTATAAATAAAGTCGAAAAGATTTTCGCTTATATGAACGCCGTCGGCAATGACTTCGGTATATATCTCGTCGAAAAGCAACGCGCATTCGTTCAGTCCGAGGTGTTTTTCGATGCTTCCTTTCAGACGTCTGAAACCGCTTGACGCGCAATAGATATGAGTCGCTCCGTCAAGACCGTTTTTCATACATTCGATTATTTCGGTATCGACGCTGTCGTCGTGTCCCGCTTCGGCTTTTATGCCGTTTCCGACAAGCGTTTTCACGAGAAGAGGCGCGTTTTTCGTGGCGGGGCACAGGGTTACTATTTTAAGAATGTCTTTGTTTTTTTCAAAGAATACGGCGTCTTTCGGGTCGTATGCGGTTAAGATGTTAGCGGCGGGTTGCGCGCCTTTTTTCGCAAGACTGATATACGGCCCTTCGATATGCGCCCCGAGAATTTCGGCGCCGGACGGCGAAAGATTTCTGAGTTTTAAAAACATTTCGTCGAGCTTTCCGAGAGGAGTTGCTACGAAAGTAGGAAGATACGCCCCTATGCCGTTATACAGAAGATAATCGCCTATTGCGTCAAGGGCTTCTTTGGTCAGTTCCGATACGTCGTGTCCCGCTCCGCCGTGCGTATGCACGTCTATATAGGGAAGCGTAACGTAGTTGCAATTTTCTTTTTTACAAGCGGGAGTAATTGCCGAAATTACGTCGCCGTTAACCTCGACGTCATAAGCATTGTTACCGATTAATCCCCCGAAAATAAATTTTACGTTTTCAAATTTCATATTAAACACCTTATTTTGTCGGTTGCGGTTTATAAACAAATCGTGTCCGACAGTTTTTCAAAACGGAGAAACAGACCTGCTTTCTTATTGTATTCAAGCCGGCAGTAACCTTTTCGGAAATAAAGTAACGTCTGCCGTCGCCCGTCATCGGTTCGTTTTCGCAACGAAATCCGCCTTTTTCGGAAAGTCGTCCCGAAACGCTTCGGAAATTCCGAACATACGTTAATTTTAATCCTTTTCTTCGCGCTAGTCAATAATTTACTTTAAAGGAAGCAAATACCGCCCGTCGCGCGCATATAATCGATATTTATGAGAAAGGAAACGGAAAGATGTTTCGCAACGGTAAATCTCGACAGGCTTGCGTACAATTACGACGCGGTAAAAAGACGCACGTCAAAGGAGGTTATCGCAGTCGTAAAGGCGGACGCTTACGGCCACGGGGCACAGGAGGTTGCAGGAAAACTTGCTTCGTGCGGGTGCGGAGGGTTTGCCGTTTCGACGTCGGACGAGGCCGAAGAACTTCGCAACGCGGGAATAGGCGGCGAAATTTTCGTGCTCGGGTTCGTCCGTGATTTCGGGCATGCGAAGGATATCGGAATAACGCCCGTAGTGTATGACGAGCGCAGCGCTTTTCTTGCGAAAAAACACGACTTGCCCGTCGCGCTGAAACTGAATACCGGAATGAACAGACTGGGGTTTTCCGATTACGAAAAAGCGTTGAAAACGGCAAAACTTCTTAAAACGGTATGCGTGTTTACTCATTTTGCCGCAGCCGACGGAAAAAGCGACGAAGAAAAAGAATTTACGAGGATGCAGACGGAAAAATTCAGACGGTTCGAAACGCAATTCAGAAACGAAAGCAACGAAAACGTCAGATTTATCGCCGCAAACAGCGCGGCCGCGCTCGCATACGGCGGAATTTTCGACGGAACGAGGGCGGGAATAGCCCTTTACGGAATCAATCCCGTTGAAAATACCGAAACGGAATTATTGCCCGTAATGTCGTTATACGCAAGAATAATCGCCGTTAATCGGCTGAAACGCGGCGAATACGTCGGATACGGGTTGCAATACCGTGCGGCCCGCGACGTGACGTCGGCCGTCGTCTCGGCGGGATATGCCGACGGGGTGCCGCGTGCGGCGGCTGAAAAAGGCAGCGTTTTTTTCAAAGGCGGGAAACGGCGATTTACCGGCAGGATTTCCATGGACTGTTTTTCTTTCGACGCTACCGATACGAACGCGTCGACGGGAGATATCGTCGAAATATTCGGAAACCGTCTTTCCGTAATCGAAACGGCCGAAGCCTCGGATACCGTACCGTACGAGATTTTTACCGGCATCTCGAAAAGAGTGCCGAGGATATACCTGGGAACAAACGGCAGCGTCCCGCCGCAAAAAGAATAGCCGATTATCGGCGGAAAATCCCGAAAACGTTTTGATAAAACGCATATTTGGTTTAAAATAGTTTTAACGAATTGTTTCGGAGTATCCGATGATGAAAGGAACGATATTGGTAAACGCGTACGCCGATATGCCGTCGCTGACGGAGCAGGCGTCGAGACTGAAAGAAGAATTTACGAAAGCGGGCGCAAAAGTATCCGTGGTAAAAAACGACGACTATTCCGCACTGTGCGCAAAACGAGGTCTTCTGACGAAGGATTACGGCGATTTCGTCGTGTATCTCGATAAGGACAAGTATCTCGCGCGCATTCTCGAAAAAACGGGAATACGTCTATTTAACCGTGCCGCCGCCATTGAGACCTGCGACGACAAAATGATTACGCACGTTGCGTTATCGGGGGTCGTGCCGATGCCCGAAACCATTCCCGCGCCGCTTTGTTATACGAACAATGCCGTCATAAAACCCGAAGAAGCGGATAAGGTTATATCCGTTCTCGGCTTGCCCGTGGTCGTGAAAGAAAGTTTCGGCAGCCGCGGGAAAGGGGTATATCTCGCGCGGACGAAAGAGGAATTGCATTCCCTTATGAACGTTTTGAAAGGAAAGCCCGTTTTATATCAGAAATTTGTCGAAGAGAGCGCGGGAAGAGATATGCGAATTATCGTGATAGGCGGAAAATGTTTCGCCGCCATGGAAAGACGTTCCGACGCCGATTTCAGAAGCAATATCGACCTCGGAGGGAAGGGATACGCCGTTACTCCTCCCGATGAATACGTCGCTCTTGCCGAAAAAGCGGCGACTGCGCTCGGTCTCGATTATTGCGGCGTCGATTTACTGTACGGCAAGGACGGACCTTTGCTTGCGGAAGTCAACAGCAACGCTTTCTTCAGAGAGGCCGAAAGGGTAACGGGACGGAACGTAGCCCGAGCATACGTCGCCCGTGTTCTCGACGTAATGTCCTCAAAAAACGTCCGGGAAGGGCTTTAATTGAGTTTTTAACAATTGACTTTAGTAAGAATTATTTATATAATAAAAAAAACTGTATTTCGAAGAGGAATTTATGCTTACCGTCGAGTATTCGGACGACCCGTCGTTACTTGAAAAACTTTATGAAAAAACCGGTATAAACGCCGAAGTCGGCGGAATCAACGCCGTACTGTACGAAAACGAAAACGCCGTGGGGGTATGCAGAATGACTCTGACGGACGGAATTGTCGACGTCGGAGACTTCGCGGTTGCCGACGGAACGGCGGAGAAAGCGTTTGCGGAAGACTTTTTTTTCAGAACGATTCTGTTCAAACTTTCCTTCACCCCCGTTCTCGTAAGAATAGACGGCGAGGACGACAGGCTTAAGAAATTCGGATTTGCAAAAGAGAACGGAAAAAGCGTTCTGAAAGCTTCCGAAGCGGTATTTCCCTCTCTCTGCGAAGGCAATAAACGCAAAAACGGAATTTAATAGTTTGAAATCGGCGCATAAAGCGCTGATTTATCTTTAAGGAGCATATATGGAAGAGATAGCAAAACCTACGAATTTTATCGAAGACATTATCGACGCCGATTTAAAAAGCGGTAAACACACCGCGATTGCAACCCGTTTCCCGCCCGAACCGAACGGATATCTGCATATCGGTCACGCCAAAGCGGTGTGCATAAATTTCGGCATCAAGGAAAAATATCACGGCACCTGCAATCTGCGTTTCGACGACACGAACCCCTCGAAAGAGGACGTCGAATACGTGAACAGCATTCAGGAAGACATAAAATGGCTTGGATTCGAATGGGACGCTCTCTACTATGCGTCGGACTATTTCGAAAAAATGTACGAACTTGCCGAGAAACTCATAAAAGACGGTCTTGCCTACGTATGCGACCTTTCGGCGGAGGAAATCAGCAAAACGCGCGGTACTCTTACCGAACCCGGCGTCGAAAGCCCGTACAGAAACCGCTCGGTCGATGAAAACCTCAGGCTTTTCAGAGAGATGAGAGAGGGCAAATACAACGACGGCGAAAAGGTTTTGCGCGCTAAAATCGATATGGCGGCAAACAACATAAATATGCGCGATCCCGTGATTTACCGCATAGTAAAAGCGCCGCATCACAGACAGGGTACGAAATGGGTGATTTATCCGATGTACGATTTCGCACACCCGCTCGAGGACGCGATAGAAGGAATAACGCACAGTTGTTGCAGTCTCGAATTTGAGGATCATCGACCGCTTTACGACTGGGTTGTCGAAAAATGCGGATTCAATCCCCGTCCGAGGCAGATTGAGTTTGCAAGACTTAATCTCACCCACACGGTTATGAGCAAAAGATATCTCCGTCAGCTTGTCGAGGACGGCGTCGTCGAGGGATGGAACGACCCACGTATGCCGACTTTAAGCGGAATGAGAGAAAGAGGATATCCCCCCGAGGCTATAAGGGATTTCTGTTCGCGCATCGGCGTATCGAAAGCGAACAGCGAGGTTGATATCGCGTTGCTCGAACATTGCGTCAGGGAAAATCTTAACGAAAACGCGACGAGGGCAATGGCGGTGCTGAAACCCCTTAAACTTATCGTCGAAAACTATCCCGCCGATAAAACCGAAGAAATCGAAATCGAAAATAATCCCGGAAAGGACGGCGCAGGCGTCCATAAGGCGACTTTCGGCCGTGAGTTATATATCGAAGAAAGCGATTTTTCGCTGGACCCGCCTCCCAAATATTTCAGGCTCAAACCCGGCGGAATGGTAAGGCTCAAAGGCGCGTATATCGTGGAATACACGGGCTCGGACACCGATGAGAACGGCAACGTTACCGAAGTGCGCTGCAGATATATCGAGGACAGCAGGTCGGGCGGAGCGAATGCGGGCATTAAAGTCAAAGGAGTTATTCATTGGGTCAACGCCGCGGACTGCGTCGATATTAACGTAAATCGATACGATTATCTTATTAACGACGTCGAAGGCAGCCTTGAAGACAGGGTAAACCCCGACAGCAAAACCGTTCTGCACGGAAAGGCAGAAAAATTCGTCGCCGACGGTACGAAACCTTTTGACAGATTCCAGTTTATGAGGCAGGGATACTATATGGCACGCAGTGACTATGACCCTTCCTCGCCCGTTTTCAACGAAATAGTCGGGCTTAAAGACAATTACAACAAATGACAAAATCTTTTGACAATAATATCAACTTTTTCCTCAAATCCGTTGATATATAAGTCAGATTAGTTTATAATAGGTAAGAACATCGAAAATTCAAAACGGATTTAAGGAGAGTTAATATGGCAATATGTAAAACCTGCGGTTCCGTCGTTCAACCGGGCGATTCTTTCTGTCCCGTGTGCGGACAGGGGCTTTTTGCCGCCGAGGACGCGCTTATTTGTCTGGCGTGCAATACCCCAAACGCTCCCGGCACGCGTTTTTGCAAACATTGCGGCGCCGTGCTTCTCAGAAAACCCAAAACCGTTCAGTGTCCCGTTTGCGGCAGCGAAAACGCCGAGGACGCTTTATATTGCACGGCGTGCGGCAGCGAAATGCCCGGTGAATTCGAAAAAGAATTCGAAGTTGAAAATATCGAAAAACTTCAGGAAGTTCTGCCTCTGCTGCACTCATTTGCCGATTCCTATAATTCCGAATTCGACAGGTTGTCTCCCGAAGAACTCGAAAAAACCACATACGTATGTCCGGTGTGCGGCAAGAGAAACGACCTCGGCGACGAGAAATGCCGTCGTTGCGGCCGCGACAGAAATCGCAGCGAGTATCTCGCAAGCAAACAGAGGATAACCTCTTTCGAGGACGCCGTCGAAATACCGGACGGGCTTCATACTCCTTCGCAACCCGCACCCGTATTTCCCGTTACCACCGATAAAAAACCCGAGTTTCTCAACGGAAAACGCTCGGCGGACAGTACGCCCGCGGGCGGCGCGGGAAACGTTTCCGCTGGTTATGCCGGAGGTTATGCGGGCTATGCGCGCGACGGATTCGTTCAGAGTTCGCCCATAGTTCAGCCTCTCGCAATAGTGCCCTACGTTACGCAGGAACAGCCTTTATGGCAGTACGCGTCGAAATCCGATTACGAAAAACTCCGCGCGAGAAATTCAAACGGCAAGAAATAGCGGGAGGTTTTTATGGATAATAAAGAAGAAAAAGTGGTGTTTTACGGTCCTTTGCCCGTAAATAAACCCTGTCCCATTCCGAGACCTAACGAAAAAATTCAGTTGCAACCCACGGTGAACCCGGTTGCGATTGCTCCGTATATTTCTTACGGCGACGAAGAAGAAACGGTCGCTCAGTCGGCAGGCGATAAAACCGAAATCGCCGCACGAAAAAGCGAAAAACGCGTATCGGCAAGGATAGGAGGAATAATCGCGTTTATTATTTCTCTTGCGTCGATATTGCTTTTAGTGTTTTCTTTCGCGAAAAATTATCCCATAGGCGCGATTGAAAAATACGCAAGCCTCGGCTATTTCGCAGATATGTTTAAGACGATGTTCCAAAACAAACAGTTCACTCAGTTTTCGCTTGTGTTCGTCCCGTATCTGATTGCCGTTGCGTACGTTGCGATTGCGGTAAACCTCGTTTTATCCTTAGTGGCCGTATTTACGGGAAAAAGACGCGGATATACTTTGTTCGCGTTCATAGCGTTTTTAGCCCTCGTTGTCGCGGCGTTTTACGAAATGAAATTTTTCTCGCAAATCAAAAGTATCGGCAATCTTCTTACGAGAGAGTGCGGCTGGCCGTGTCTGATGCTGATAATAATCGGTTGCGCCAACCTGATTTTCGCATGGATATGCGGCATTATATGCCCCAAATACAAAATAGCAGAAACCGTTGAGTTTTAACCCCGGAGGTTATATATGAAAAAGAAAAACAAAAAAGAAAATTCGCCCGTTAACGCAACGCCGCAAACCGACGCGATAAGCGTAACTTCGTACGACGAGGACGTTTCGGGACTTTCAATTACTAAATCCGAACGCGCTCCCATACCGACGAGCAGACCCGCTTCCGCGCCCGTTCAGCGTCCCGTGACGCCGCCCGCGCAGCAGGCGACCCCCGTCGAGTACGCCGTTATGCGTCCCGTATCGGGAGGGCTGCAGCCAATAATCGCTCCAAAGGGTCAGGTTCAACTGAATCCGGTGGTGGTGCCCGTGGCATTCGTACCGTACGCAACTCAGAATCAACCTATGTTGCAGATAGATAAAAAACCCGCGGCGCCTGCAGACAAACCTTTGCCCGAGGTCAAGGATCAGCCTCTCGATAAGAAGGCGGCGCGCGCGGCGAAAGTGCGCGAAAAGTCTCCCGAATTCGTTGGAGAAAAGGAAAGTGCCGGCGAAACCGCAATAAAGAAAAACAAAACGAAAAACCGCGTCTTTTCCGCAATATTATTCGTAATCACTCTTGGAATTTTCGCGTTTGCGGTGCTTAATTATTTTGCTCCGAAACTCGGAATCACGAGTATAGTACTCGCACCCGGTCAACCTGAAATAATCGGCGGTTGGATGAATTTCAACGCATCGGATATAGTCGGGCAGATTCCGCTGTTCGCATATACCGCGTTATACGCGATAGCCCTTGCCACTTTGGTTGTCGAGTTTGTCGGCATCTGCAACGGGAAAGGTTATAAAATCTGGATATCCGCGCTTATTATGCTTCTCGTTTCGGCGGCGTGCGCGCTGGTATGCGCTCTTGTGGGAAGATTTGCGTCGTATAACGTGCCTCTCAATCCCATTGCAAACGGAAGCTTTGCGTGGCGACTTGTTATGGTTACGCTTCTGTTGTTCGTGTTCAGTCTTATATTTATGCCGAGAAAAATTAAATCGAACGACGACGATATCAGCGACCTTATCTGAAGTTCTTATTTCTGACAGAAACTTCGCAACATCGTTGCGAAGTTTTTTTATATTCGAGCCACGTAAGGGAATAATTCTTTCAGGTCAGAATTATGAGCGAATTTTTATTAATGCGTCTACTTATATATAAATAAGTAAACAACGATAATACTTGTAAAGCGAAAAAAACCGTGATACAATAATACGCGAGGTTATTATGTCGCTGAAAATAATGTCCGTCGCAAGCGGAAGCAAGGGAAACTGTACATATATCGCGTCGGAAACCACGCATCTGTTGGTTGACGCAGGCGTCGGCACAAAACGCATTGCCGAAGCTCTTTCGAAGGATAACGTAGGAATACGCGACCTCGACGGCGTGCTCATCACCCACGAACACGACGATCACGTTTCGGGATTACAGTGTCTTGCGTCTATGGGCGTAAAGGTTTACGCGCACGAAAGAATAATGCCGTCTCTCGTCAGAAAAACAGGGCCCATTGCATTCGAAAGCGTCGATTTTTTCGACGCGGGATTTTTGATAGGAGATATCAGCGTTTATCCTTTCAGAATACCGCACGATACGGCGTATCCTTTGGGATACAGTTTCGAGTGCGGGCAGTCGAGAGTGTCCGTCGCAACCGACGTCGGACACGTTACCGAAGGTATTTTAAGTAATTTAAAGGGTAGTCAGATAGTATTGTTAGAGGCAAATCACGATACGGAAATGCTTTTGCACGGGGCGTATCCCAAAACCCTTAAAACGAGAATCAGAGGCGCAAACGGACATCTTTCCAACGACAGCGCCGCAGTCGTTGCGACGGCTCTTGCCGGATGCGGGATGAAAAGGCTTATTCTCGGGCACATTTCCGAGGAGAACAATTGTCCCGAACTTGCCTTTTCCACAGTCGTCGCGGCATTAGAGAAAAACGGATTTACGGTAAACGACGTTGCGGTCGATATTGCCTATCAGAATAAATGCGGAGAGATTTATATCGCGAAATGAAAAACAAGAATTTCAGGTTTTCCAACACCGGCAATGCCTTTCTCTGTGCATTCGCGGCGTATTATGCGGTAAGTATTATATATCAGTTGGTTTTTACCGTTATTTATAAAAGTAACGCCGCCTGGCCGCCCGTCGTGGTATGGTGCGAATACCTTTTGAACCCCATCGCCTTCGTGTCGACCGTGCTTATATATTCCAAGTGCAAAAACGTGGACGTTGTAAGCGCAACGAAACTCGATAAAAAACTCAGCCTTAAACAGGTCGGGATTATCGCATTGCTGTCGGTATGTTGCATTATGGCGTTTCTGCCCATTTCGAATATTTTTCTCGACTTGCTGTCGAGAATGGGCTTTTCGATGGAACTGAATTTCGCCGATACCAACGCGTCGGCGGGCGCATATTTTTTAGGACTTCTGACTATGGCGTTGCTTCCCGCATTTTCGGAGGAATTTCTTATGCGCGGCATGGTTCTGAACGCCGCCGAACAGAAAAGGGATTTCTCGTATGCCATTCTCATTACGGCGGGTATGTTTTCGCTTATGCACGGCAATCCCATTCAGACGGTTCATCAGTTTTTCCTCGGAGCGGTGCTTGCCTACGTGGTGCTCGTGTCCCGTTCGCTCTGGGCGGGAGTGCTGTTGCACTTTTTCAATAACTTTTTAAGTTTGTCGCTCGACTATCCCGTTTCGAAGTTTTTCGAAATAACGGGAATGTACGATATGCATCCCGCGCTCTGGTATCTTATATGGATAGTCGCGATATTGCTCGGATGCACGCTCGTCGTATATCTTCTTAAAAAGTTCACGTCGGTCAGCGTTCCCGCAAAACCCGCGCTTTCCGAAACCAACGAAATAGTAGACGTATATGAAAACAAGGACGGCGTATTTACAACCGACGCGCCGCTTGGCAAAAAAGTTGAAAAACAGCGCGGCGACTTCGTAAACGCATTTAAGTCAATTACCGGATTATTTAAGAAAAACGGGTTTAAAAACGCATATAAGAAGATAAACGTTATAATCGGTGATATAGTGCCTTGCGACGACGAGGTGCGCGAGATGACGCGCGAAGATTTTTTTCCGTCGAACATCAAGCTTGTTTTTATAATACTCGGCATAATATGGGTGCTGTCGCTGATATCGGGTTTTTTGCTCTGAAATGACGGAACGCACGGTAAAGAAATCAATATACGCGGTATCGATGCTGCTGGTCGTATTTATGCGGATTGCCGTGTCGGAGGGCATTTTAAGGGGCCTTGACGACATTTCGTCCGACGCGGTATGGAGTACGACCGTACAATGCCTGATTTTAGGTCTGATACCTTTTTCGCTGTATTTCGTTTATCTTAAAACTCACAAAGAAAAACGAGCCGTAAACAAAATTTTCGGCGAATTCGGATACAGGGGAAAGATATCGTTGAAGGGCGCCGCGATAGTATTGATTATTTCGCTGCTGACGCCTTATCTTATTTCCTGTCTTTCGTCGGTATGGTATACGCTTATCAGCGATCTGGGATACAAATCGGTATCGGGACATATGAAATATACGACGGGAATTCTGTTTGCGGACATAGCTCTTACCGCCGTGCTTCCCGCCTTATTCGAGGAATTTACGAACAGGGGACTTCTGTATTCCGCAAGCCGGAATCCCGATAAGCCGCTGAGGGTAATATTTCTGACGGCGGCGATGTTCGCGCTTATGCATACTAACGTAACGCAGGTGTTTTATACCTTCTTTTTCGGGCTGATTACGGGCGGGCTGGTATACGTTACGAAAAGCATATGGCCGGCGGTGTTCTGTCATTTCGTAAACAATTTCGTTTCGGTGATGAGGTCGTATCTTTCCGACGTCGGAAAGAGTGCGTTTTTCGACAAAATATACAAATTATTTACGGATAGCGTATGGGGCGTAACGGGCGCGACGCTGTTGTTTTTCGTTGCGGTATTTATCGTCTTCGTACTCTTTTTAAGGTTGTCTGCCGTCGAAAGCGACAGGCGTATGAAATGCGGCGAGGAAGTAAAAACGTACGACGAAGTTACTACCCGATACGAAAATCTGCCGTTGGTTTTTGCCGCCGTACTTAACGGCATAATTACCGTAATAACGCTCGTATGGGGTATAATAAGATGAAAGTCAACATAGCGGCAGTGGGAAAAATCAAGGAAAAATTTTTCGCCGACGCCATAACGGAATACGTAAAGCGCACGGGGCGTTTTGCAGACGTAAAAATTACGGAATGTCCCGAATATCCCCCAAAGACTCAGTCCCCTGCGGAAATCGCCCTTTCGGTGGAAAAGGAGGGCAAAAAACTGCTTGACAATCTTAAAGGATTCGTTGTGCTTACCGCAATAGAGGGCAGAATCGTGTCGAGCGAGGAACTTGCGGCGTTAATCGACGCGAAAATGACGGAGGGGGTTTCCGAAATTACTTTCGTTATAGGAGGAAGCAACGGTGTAAGCGACGAGGTGAAACGCCGCGCGGACGTCGAAATTTCTTTCGGGCGCGTTACCTATCCTCATCAGCTTATGCGGGTGATATTGTCCGAGCAGATTTACCGCGCTTTTTCAATAATAAACAAACTGCCGTATCATAAATAATAATCCGGCATATAATGTCGTATGCTTTACGGATACGACGACTTATTGCGCGACCTCGAAAAATTCGGGGGAGTTTTTTCGATAGGAAAGAGCCTTTTCGGAAGGGAAATATTCGCATGCGTAATCGGCGACGGAGAACCCCGCGCCCTGATTCACGCCGGCATTCACGCAAGAGAAAGCGTTACGAGCGCCGTGCTTGTCGAAACGATGAAAGCCTATAAAGGCCGCGCGGTATGTTTCGTGCCGATGCTCAATCCCGACGGCGCGATGCTTGTAAAGTACGGCGTCGAAAGCGCGGACGAAAACTATCGCGAGTTTTTGCTTGCCGTTAACGGTGGAAAAAATTTCTCGCTGTGGAAAGCCGACGGGCGCGCCGTTGATTTGAACGTGAACTTCAACGCCGATTGGGGAGAGGGCGGACAAAACGTAAGACAACCTGCGCCCGAAAATTATATCGGCCCCGCGCCTTTTTCGGAAAGTGAAACGATTGCAATAAAAAATCTGCAGGAAAGATATATGTTTACCGCGTCGATGAGTCTGCATACGAAGGGGAATATTTTATACTACGGTTATAAGAATTGCAATAATTATATAAAGTATGTTAAAATAATTGCCGCAAGCATGAAAATGCCGTATGCCGAAAGCGCGGGAAGCGCGGGCGGATTCAAAGATTGGTTTATCAAATCGGGTTTCGGGTTTTCGGTCACGGCCGAACTGGGCAACGACCGTCTTTCGCACCCGATTGACGCGTCGCATGCGGCGGAATTTTCGAAAACGGTACTGAAATCGGCGGGTATTCTTGCCGATATCGGCGAGGAGTTATGGAAGAAAAATTTATGAGAAGAGCCATCGAGCTGGCAAAAGAGGCCGAAAGTCACGACGAAGTGCCGATAGGCGCGGTTATCGTGTTGAACGGCGAAATCGTAGCCGAAGGCAACAACAGAAAAGAAAGAGATAACTGCGCGCTGTCCCACGCGGAAACCGTTGCCATTGCTGCCGCGGCGAAAAAACTCGGCTGGTATCTGTCGGATTGCGAAATGTACGTCACGCTCGAACCGTGCGCCATGTGCGCGGGCGCGCTGATAAACAGCCGTCTTAAAAACCTGTATTTCGGCGCATACGACAAAAAAGCGGGCTGTTGCGGCACGCTGTACAATCTTCCCGAGGACAAGCGTTTCAATCACAGACTGCACGTAGAAGGCGGCATATTGCAGGAAGAATGCGCCGCGCTTTTATCCGAATATTTCAAAAAGAAAAGAAACAGGCTTTAATTTCTGTACTTTTCGGAGTGAAAATAGTACAATACCGAAAAAGGTCGTATATGATTATAATCGGACTTGGCAACAAAGGATTGCAATACAAAAACACCTATCACAATATGGGTTTCGACGTCGCCGATAAACTTGCAAAAAAACTCGGCGTAAAATTTTCGCATACCGAATGCAGGGCGAAAACGGCGGTAACGAACGTCAACGGCCGCAAAATCGTGATTGCAAAACCCGAAACCTATATGAATCTGTCGGGAGAATCCGTCAGGGAACTTATGGGAAAATACCGGGAAACAGCCGACGGCATCGTCGTAATTTACGACGATATCGATATTGCGCTGGGCACTCTTCGCGCAAGAAGTTCGGGCAGCGCCGGTACCCATAACGGAATGAGAAATATCGTCGATTGCCTTAACGGGAACACGTCTTTCCGACGTATAAGAGTAGGGACGGGGTTTGACAGAGGCGAAGCGCCTTTATACAACGTCGTGCTGAGCAAGGTAAAAGGCGACAACAAGACGCTGACCGACGCCGCGACGACTTTTGCCGCCGACGCACTTTACGAATACGTAAAAGACGGAGACTGGGACCGTCTTATGCGCACGGTAAACGCTTATTCTCCCACATAAATAATTTTACTTTCAGCGGTGCGTTGAATGTATGATTTTTTAAAACTCGATAATCTGAAAGGAGATTTCGGAAGCCTTCTCCATTGCTTACGCGACGGCAAGGCCGTCACGGCGTTTTCGCTTGCCCAAGGGGCAAAAATGCACGTTCTCAGTGCAATTCCGGGCGTTAAACTGCTTATTTCGCCCGACAGGCTTGCCGCAGAAACCGCATATACGCGTTTGAAAGGATACGTCGGCGACAAGGTCGTTCTGCTGTATGACAAGGACGACGTGCTGTTGCACAGAAAAACGTTGTCCGACGCCAATTTCGGAAAAAGACTGGGCGCGTTGTCTCGTCTTGCGACGGGAAACGCCGAAATCGCGGTTATTCCCGCCGAGGGAGTAATGCAGTATCTGCCAAACGCCGCAAAATTCCGTAAAGCGCATCTGACGATAATGAAAGAGGGCGAATATCCGCCCGACGACGTTGCCGAAAAACTTGTTAAAGCGGGATATACCCGGTCGGAAATCGCGACGGAAAAGGGGACGTTTTCGCTTAGGGGCGATATTCTCGACGTATATCCGCCGTCATTCGACCTTCCCGTAAGAATTAATTATTTCGACGATATCGTCGAAAACGTCAAATATTTCGATCCGTCTACGATGGAAAGCGTCGGGGAGACGGGACACGTCGTGATTCCGCCCGCAACCGACGTCCTTCTGGACAGAGAGGAAGCCGAAGGCATTACGGCAAAACTCAGAAAAACGAATACGAGCGGCGCCGTCAACGACATTATCGAAGACGTGTCGGGAAAGCTCGAACTCGACCCGACCGACCCGTCGCTTGTGTGGATTACTCCTTTTATATCGGATAAAAGCGTCGTCTTCGATTATCTGCCGCGTGACGCTACGGTCGTTATAGACGAGCCGAAAATCACTTTTGACAAACTCGAACTTATCGAAAAAGAGCATGCGGGCAGAGTAAAGGCCTTCGTAGAGGGCGGCGAGGCTCTTCCCGCGCATAAAGACGCAATGCTCACGCGCGCCGACGTTTCGACGTACGTCAGAATTTACCGAAGGCTTGCTTTTCAGCAGCTTACCGCTCTGAATCCTATGTTCGAGAGCGAGGCTCAGTTCACTTTCAGAAGTCAGCAACCGACGAAATACTATCTCGACAAGAACGTACTCGTTACCGACCTCAGAAACTTCAATGCGTCGGGTTACAGAGTAATGTTGTGTTGCGGAGACGCAAAAAGAGCCGCGACGGTATCGAAGGAACTCAAATCGGCCGACGTCTTCGTGGAAAGGGACGAAGATTTCACTCGTTCGACCATGATTGCGACGAGCGCGGCAATCAGAACGGGATTTATTTATCACAGCGCGAAACTCGCCGTGCTCGGCACCGACGAACTGTTCGGTAAAACGGGAGAAAGAAAGGAAACCTATCGGCCGAAGACCGGGTTTGCGCAGTTAAAACCGGGCGATTACGTAGTTCACGAAGTGCACGGTATAGGAATCTGCGAAGGCACCGAAAAACTAACCGCGTCGGGAATACAGAAAGATTACGTCGTATTGCGTTACAGGGACGGAGACAAACTTTACGTTCCCGTCGACCAGATGGAACTGCTTACAAAGTTCTCGGGCGGAGAAACGCCGCGTCTTAACAAAATCGGCGGAAAAGAATTTGCAAAAGTAAAGGAAAAAACACGGGCAAGCGTCCGAAAACTTGCCATAGACCTTATGCAACTTTATGCGGAACGCGAAAAGCAAAAAGGTTTCGTTTATTCCAAAGATACGGTATGGCAGAAGGAATTCGAGGATAATTTCGAATTTGACCTGACGCCCGACCAGGAAAAGGCCGTAGCCGACGTAAAATCCGATATGGAAAAGGGCCGCGTTATGGACAGACTGATATGCGGCGACGTGGGTTACGGCAAAACCGAAGTGGCGTTCCGCGCCGTGTTCAAAACCGTTATGGATAACAAGCAGGCCGCAATTCTCGCGCCAACGACGGTGCTTGCGAAACAGCATTTCAACACGTTGAACGCAAGGCTGAACGGATTCGGAATAAAAACCGCTTTATTGACGAGGCTTCAGTCCGACAGAGAGGCGGACAGAGTATTGCGGGATTTAAAAGAGGGAATTATCAGTATTGTGGTCGGCACGCACCGTCTGTTGTCGAAAGACGTCGTTTTCCGCGACCTCGGACTGCTCGTTCTCGACGAAGAACAGCGCTTCGGGGTAGAACATAAAGAAAAGCTCAAAACGGTAAAAAAGGACGTGAACGTGCTTACGCTGACGGCCACTCCGATACCGCGCACTCTCAATCTCGCGTTAAGCGGAATAAGGGATATCAGTCTGCTCGAAACGCCCCCGAAAAACAGGCTTCCCGTACAGAATTATATAGTTGAATACAGCGATGCGTTACTTAAAGACGCGATTCTGCGCGAAGTAGCGAGAGGCGGGCAGGTTTTCGTATTATATAACTACGTCGAAACGATTGACGATTTCGCGGATAAAGTAAGGCGGATTACCGAAGGTCGCGCAAGGGTAATGGTGGCGCACGGACAGATGCCCGCTTCCGAACTCGACGCCCGTATGACGGCGTTTTATCAGAAAGAAGCGGACGTGCTTGTGGCGACGACAATTATCGAAAACGGAATAGACCTTCCCGACGCAAACACGTTGTTCGTATACGACGCGGACAGATTCGGTTTGTCGACGCTTTATCAGCTGAGGGGAAGAGTGGGTCGAAGCGGCGCGCTTGCTCACGCCTATTTTACGACCCGTCTTAACAAAGTTCTGACGTCGGACGCCGTAAAACGGTTGAGCGCGCTTACCGAATACAGCGATTTCGGCAGCGGATTCAAAATTTCTCTTCGCGACCTCGAAATAAGGGGCGCGGGAACATTCCTCGGAGCCGAGCAGCACGGACATATCGAAAAAGTCGGTTACGAACTGTACAATAAGATTCTGAAGGAAACGGTCGAGGAACTGAAAACGGGAGGCAGAAAAGAAACTGCCGAAATCGAAATCAAGATAGACGTAAACGCGTACGTTTCCGAAAATTACGTAAGTCAGCGGGACAAGATAAGAGTTTATAAGATGATTTCCGAAGTTTCGTCGCCATCGGCACGCGACGAACTGATAAAGACTCTGACGGATATCTACGGCCCGCCCGAACAGCCTCTTGTCAATCTTATCGACGTGGCGTTGCTGAAGAGTCTTGCGGGCGAATACGGGATTGTAAAAATTATTCTGAACAAAAAAGGCGCCGCTTTCGTTTTCAGGAACGCCGAAGTTTTCAAGGAACAGAGTCTGCTTAACGCCGTCGCGAAACTTGCCGATAACGTGGTGCTTACCGCGACGCTTCCACCCGAGCTCCTTTTCGACGTCAGAGGAAAAACGCCCGAGAAAACGCTTTCGGAGATGATAAACTTCTTGTTGATTGCGGGAAAATCCGCCGGATGACGTCGGTTTTTTTATCCCGCGTCGGCAATAAGGGCGTCGTTTTATGCGAAAAAGGGGCGGCGGACGGCAAATAGCCCGTCAATATGCGAAAAATCGTTTGCCTAATTTCAAGATATCATATATAATATGATGTACGGTTTTTATTTTATATACATATCCGCAAGGAGTCTATGATGAATATTAAAAAAATATTGGCAGTTTTACTTGTGGCGGTCATCGCAATCTCCGTGCTCGTGGGTTGCGACGTTATTACCAAAAACGAGGAACGCGACTACAATCAGGAACTTGCCGTAATCAGGTACAAAGGCCTTACGGCATCGGTTACGAAAGGCGAATTCAACGAGTCTTTCAATTCCCTCGCATACTATTACGTATATTACTACGGTTACACCGTAGAGGAAACGGCCGAGCTTATTCTCGATTCTCTTGCCGAGAGAGAGTTGCTCATTCTTTACGTGCGCGATAAGATATCGGGCGGCGACGTTTCCAAAAACGTTGTCGACCTTCTCACCGAAGTCGAAGTCAACGAAGCTGTAAAAAGCGCCAACGAAACGGTGTCGAGTTGGTATAAGAGCATATACGACGAACTCTGGAGCGAAATTCACGCCGACGACGAAGACGAAGACGCCGACGACGAAGATACCGAAGAAGAGGAGGAAATCTCCCCTCGTCCCGTCCGTCCCGATATGGCGGAAGCCGAAATCGATTACGACGGCACGATTGAGGATAAAGACCGCGAGGTTAAATTCTTCGACAAGGAATATAAGGACCTTTATACCGAAAAGGAATGGGAAGAAATGACCGACGAACAGAAGGACCTTATCCCTAAAGCCATTGCCGAACTTAAAAAACAACTTGCGGATAATTATAAATCCTACGACTATTATCTCGAAAGCGCATACGAAACGCAACTTCTCGCAAAATACAAGAGAAGTTTCGGAAAGGACTACAATCCCGATATCGCCGCCGTCAATTCGAAATACAGCAAGTATATCACGCTGAACAAGGAAGCGTTTGCGACGAATACCGAAAGCGCGTATAAGTCCGCGATTACGTCCTCGCTTGACAAAACGGTTTATCATCCCGCGGGAGAGCAGGGTTACGGATACGTCTATAACGTACTGTTCAAATTCAGCGACGAACAAACCGCAAAAATCAATCAATTCAAAAAGGACCAGCCCGACGAGGCTCTCGTACAACAATTCCGCGACGCTCTCGCGCAGGAAATCATGGTCAGGAAATCCAACCTCGACTATGACGCCGACGCAAAGGAAGGAGAGGAAAACAGCAATGCTTACGTTCTCGGCGAGGACGGCAAAATAGCCGAATTCAAAGTTACCGACGTCATTGCCGAACTCTATGCCGAACTTGCGGGAAAATCGTTTGAGGAAGCCCGCGAAATCGCGACCAAATACGTCTATATGGTGAACGACGATACGGGTATGTACGACTCGAACAACAATAACGCGATTACCAACGGCGGCAACGGATATCTTATTCCGCCCGACGGAAAAAAGAGTTCTTTCGTATCCGAATTCACAACTCTCGGCCGCGCGCTCATAAACGGCACGAGCGATACTGACGACGAATATTCCGCACTCGTAAGCAAATATCATATCAACGGCGTGGGGCTCGGCGCATACGGATATTGCGTTACCGATTACGGCATTCACTTTATGTTTGTAAGTTATCTGCCTTATAACACCGCCGATACCGCAAATATCGATGTCGCAAACAACTGCATCGGTCTCGATTATATCATCGATTACGGCCGTTTCGGAGACGAGAACGACCAGCCTTTAAAGCTCAGGGAAGCAATCGTCGAGGAACTTAAAAACACCTATTCCGCAAACGAATACCAGATTGAAGCGCAAAACGCCATTAACAACAATAAAGACTCCATCTCGAAAAACGACAAACTCTGGAAGAAATTTATGAAAGAATTGAAAAAGAGCCTGGGCGTTTGATAAACGAAAGATAAAACCCTCCGTTAACGGAGGGTTTTTTAATTTAGCGCGGCTTTACGATTGATAATTTTTTAAAGCAATTACGGATTTTTCGCTATAAACTGAAAACGATAATGAGGACTATGCCCGCCGTAAGCAGAAACAATCCCGCAAGCGAACGTTTTGTAAACTTTTCTTTGCAGATTGCAAAAGATAAAAACATCGTAAGAAGTATGGACAGTTTTCCTATGCAGTTAACGGCAACCGGATTCGAGCCGATATAGTTTAACGCGGCGTATTCGGCAAGCCACGCGCCGCCCGTCGCAATACCCGACAGCGTAAGAAATACCCAGGACTTCCCGGTTATTTCTTTGGCGCCGCGATAGTCCTTTTTCGCGATTACGATAGCGCCCGCGAATACAAGTACCGTAAGCGTTCTGTAAAACGTGCCGACGTCCGACGAAATATCGGAAAGACCCATTTTTACGAACAGAGAAACGAAGGCCGCGAATACCGCGCTGAGAATTGCATAGATAATCCATTTTCTGCTTCCGACGGGTTGCGCTTTATCCGATTTGGGAAGCATCATAAACGTTCCGGTAAGCATAAGCGCCATCGTTAAGCAAAGCATGCCTATGGTCAGAGGATCTCCGCCTTTCGTCGTATCGTCGAAAAAGAAAATCAAAAACAGCAGGGCGGTAAGTACGAAACTTGATTTATCGATGGGCGCGACTTTATTGATGTCGCCTTCTTTCAGCGCGGCGAAATAAAAAAGCCACGAAAATCCCGTGGATATTCCCGATAATGCGAGAAACAATATATTCTTTCCGCCGACATCTCCCAAACGCGCGATATTCCCCGTTATCGCGCACATTACAAGAGAGCATAAAAGAACTATGCACGTGCGATATGCGGTAGCAAAATTTGAGTTTACGTTTTTTATTCCGATTTTGGCGAGTATCGTGGTAAGCGACGTGCATACCGCCGAACACAATGCAATCAGTATCCAGTTCATATCTATCCGTAAAGTATTATGCACTCTTTGACAGGCAGTGTCAATTCGTTTAATAAGATAAATTATTGTATCTTATATAATTACATAATAAATACCGCCTCGATAATGGCTGTATGATTACAGCAACTGAAATCAGGATTTTTAAAAATTATTATGATATAATCGTTACGACGGACGAAAGAGGTTAATATGTTCGAATGGCAGAAACAGATTCAGTTTATCACAGACGAAATCGACAAATGCCTGCTTTGCGGGGACGACGAGGCGCTTACGCTTGAAAGTCTTGCCCGAAAAACGGGTTATTCGGAGTTTTACGTTACGAGAAAATTCAAAGAAATTTCGGGTATGCAGTTCAAAGACTATCTCGGAAAACGCAAACTGACGTTCGCGCTTAAGGAGGTAAGAGACGGAACGCGCAAAATCTGCGATATAGCGTACGATTACGGGTTTTCTTCGGGAGAAGCGTTTTCAAGGGCTTTCAAAAACGCTTACGGACAATCCCCTCGGGAATACAGACGCAATCCCAAACCCGTCGTTCTGCGAACGAAAATCAACCCCTTCGACCGATATCTTGCAGGATTATGAGAAATAGGTATGTTTAAATCGGATGAGGACGTAAAAATTTATTTTGTAACCATTCCCACTCACAAATTTTTGCACGTGAAAAATTATGAGAGCAACGGATATTTCGATTTCTGGCAAAAGCAGAGTCTTATACCCGGACAGGATTGCGAGACAATCTGCGGCTTGTTGGACAGCATCAAAGGAAAACTCGACGACGCCGACAACGACGCAAACGCTTACAGCGGTCAGATTATGGCATATATAAACGACCCTTCGGGCAGATTGTGCGCCTGGGGTATTCCGCGCGTCGAGAGCTACGGATGCAGGTTGCCCGCCGACTACAACGGCGATATTCCCGACAATATGCTTATCGTCGATATTCCCGAGGCCGAATACGCGGTGTTCGAACACGGCCCGTTCGATTATGAACAGGAATGTCGCAGCGTCGAGGATAAGGTTGAAAAAGCAATGTCCGCGTTTGATTACGCCGCGGCGGGTTATGAACTCGATTTGACTCCGGGAAGAATAGCGTATTTTTATTTCGACCCCGACCGCTGCTTTAAGTACGTCAGGCCGGTAAAAAGAATAAAATGACGTTTAATTATAATAAAAGCGGCAATAAAGCCGCTTTTTATCATTTTAATCATTTATAGATGAGAAAACACTATAAATCTTCTGAAAACAATAATCCGCCGGTGTACCCGGGGGGGGGGAGTCGTAGCGAGAGAAACGAGCGTAATAGCGAAACGAGCAAGGGAATTGCGAAGAAAGCGTCAGCCGAAAGAGGGTTGAGTGCGAAGCACGGCGTGTTGAAAAACACGCGAGACGACGGAGGGTATAAAAAAGGCTTGCGAAAGGCAAGCCGATGGTGTACCCGGGGGGAGTCGAACCCTCGACACCCAGCGTCGGAGGCTGGTGCTCTATCCAACTGAGCTACGGATACGCAAAAGAATATTTATAATATAGCACATTGTATTAAAGTGCGCAAGTTTATTTTACTTTTTAAAGCGAAATCAAAAAGGACGGAACGAATCCGTCCTTTCGATTATTCCGATTATTCGGAGCGCAGACATTCGACGGGGTCCTTGTTTGCGGCTATACGCGCGGGAATAAATCCCGCAAGAACGGACAGAACTATGCTGATGCCGAACATCATAAGCGGTTGCCACCATACTACCGACGCAAGATTTGGAACGCGGAAGAGGTTGAAAATGATGACGTTTATGGGCAACATCAGAAGATACGCGAGGGCAATACCTATCACGCCCGACAGGCAACCTATAATCCCCGATTCGGCGATAAACACGCCCGAAACGTCCGATTTTCTTGCGCCGATACTTCTTAAAACGCCTATTTCTTTTTTGCGTTCGATAACCGAAGTATAGATTATTATTGCAATCATTATTGATGAAACGATAAGCGATATGGCCGCAAAACCTATGAGAACGCCCGTTATGGTTGCAGTCATGGTTTCGACGTAGTCCATAATCAGCGACAGATTGTCGGTGTATTTGATTTTTTTATTGTCGGGTTGCGACTCGTTATACGTATTTATAAAGGAAATTATTTTTTCCTTGCTGTCGAAGGAGTCGGCGTAGATGCTGATTTTTTTAGGGACGTCGAGGTCGGGAACGCCGAGAGAACGAAGAAGGTCGGTCTGTTCCTTTGTGGTAACGGGGTTGCCGCTCGCGTCGCAGCACTCCTCGCTGACGTATTTTACGAGAGGATGGGATTCAGCGCGCTCGGCAAGGTATTCGGTCAGCGCGCTCGTATAGCCGATATTACCGCGTATGGACGTAACCTGCGCCGTTTCACGGGGACGAATTACGCCGACTACTTTTACTTTCAACGTATTGTCTCTGACGTTGCCGTTCACGTCGGTACCCTGACCCTCGACGAAAGAAACGTCGCGTTGGTCCTCTCTTTCGGTCAGTTTCGTCCACTTACCCTCGGAATTCTGAGAATAGTAATCGCAGCCCGTTGCGATGCGGTATTCGAGGTTTTCCAATATCTCGTCAACGGCAAAAGTGGACGCGCTGAATTCCGAACCGCCTAAAATCGCTTCGCCGATGTCGTCCTTTGATTTCAGTCCGAGGGCAAACAGCAGATAATCGTTAAGCTGGTTATATCTGTCGATTACCAGCACGACCTCGTCGTAACTCGAAGGCCAGCGCGAATTATCCCCGATGAGTTCGTATTGCTGTTCGAGCAATTCTTTATTGTCGCTCATTTCGTCCCATACGGTAAGTTCGTCTGCCATAGGTTTCAGCAGTTCCATATATTTTTTGAACATTTCAATATCGTCCACGGCGTCCATGAACGGCTGAACTTTCATATACTTTTTACCTTTTTCGTCGTCGGGGACTTTGTAGTCGCAGTAAACGTCGAAAGAAGTGCCGTAGTCGTATTTGACGTATCCCGCAAGAGAATCCATATTTTCGTCTATGTACGTTTTAAGATTGCCGAGATCGTTTTTTTGCGTAAGCGGACTGTCGGGACTGAAAAGGCCGCTTATTACCTTATTCGTATAAATAACGTCGCTGTCGGGGTATTTTTCGCGCGAAACGGAGCTGTCGTCGGTGAGAAGAGAAAGTATCGACGACAAATCGCTTGACGTTTCGTTGATTTCTATCGGGTAATAGGACAGCGCGTTTTCTTCCATACGAGCGATGAATTTGCTTGCGCCGGTTGAAAGCGACAGGACGAGCATAATTCCTATTATTCCTATGCTGCCTGCAAAAGAAGTCAGAAACGTACGTCCTTTTTTGCTTACGAGGTTTGTAAAACTGAGCGAAAAGGCGGTAACGGGGGACATCGACGTTTTGCGGCGCTTCCGTCTTTCCAGTTTTTTAATCGTACGCTTAGCGTTTTTGCCTTGTTTTTCGATGTTTTCGCGAACTATGTCGTCGGCTTTTTTCTTTTCTTCGAGGGCGGCCTTTTCGTCTTTCAGACAGTCTTCAAGCGAATATTCGTCGGTGTCGCCGGTGATAAATCCGTCGGACATCGTGACGATACGGGTCGAATACTCTTTCGCCAGCTGTTCGTTATGGGTAACCATAATAACGAGGCGGTCGGAAGACACCTCTTTTAAAATGTTCATAACCTCGATGCCGCTTTCGCTGTCAAGCGCGCCGGTAGGTTCGTCGGCAAGAATAATTTCGGGATTGTTTACGAGAGCGCGGGCTATTGCAACGCGCTGCATTTGTCCGCCCGACATCTGAGATGGATGCTTTTTCGCATGTTCGGCAAGTCCTACGCGTTCTAGAGCTTTCATCGCGCGCTCGCGGCGTTCCTCTTTCGAAACGCCCGCAAGAGTCATTGCAAGCTCGACGTTTTTCAAAACCGTAAGATGAGGTATGAGATTATAACTCTGAAAAACGAAACCTATGCGCTTATTGCGGTAATCGTTCCAGTCGAGGTCGTTGTAATCGGCCGTATTTCTTCCGTCGATTATTACTCCGCCCGAAGTGCATCTGTCCAGTCCGCCGATAAGGTTGAGCAACGTGGTTTTTCCGCAACCCGAATGACCGAGAACGGATACGAATTCGCTTTTCCGGAATTGTATCGTAATTCCTTTCAGAACGTTTACGACGTTATTGCCGGTTCTGAAATCTTTCGTTATGGATTCAAGTCTTAACATAAAGGAAACCTCTTAACTAATATATACAGTAATAATTTACTATTGTTAACATTAAAACAAGTTAAAAATTACAAGCGTTTAAAAAAGTTAAAAAAAGCCCGATAATTATCGAAAAACGGCCGGAAAGAACGCTTAGGGAGGTTATTTTATTTTTAAAACGCTTGTTTTACATATTGTACTATGGTATAATTTTTTATCGTAAGTGCGACGGATAAGGAGTTAATTATGAGCAAACATCCAAAAATCAACGCTTTTCTGCACAAATTGTTCGGCACGACCGAAGGTGACGGCAATATGCAGCCGAAAGAGGCTATCGCATATTCCGTGACGGGTATCGGACAAAACTTCATCTGCACGATTATCGGCAGTTATCTCACGGTATTTATGACCGACGCTCTCGGATTCAATATTTCGAATCCTTTCGGCCTCGGCGCGATGGCGGTGGCCTGGCTTATGCTCGGCACGCGTATTTTCGACGCGTTCAACGACCCTATTATGGGAAGCATTGTCGACCGTACCCGCACGAAATGGGGAAAATGTCGTCCTTATCTCAAATGGATGGCTCTTCCCATAGGTATCGTTACCATTCTGTGCTTCCTGCCGTGGTTCAAAAACGACGTCGGAAGCTTTGCCGCAATTTCGATTATATACATAATATGGTCGATGGTTTATACCGTTGCGGACGTTCCGTACTGGGGATTGTCTTCGGCGATGACCAACGATACCACGGTAAGAGGAAATCTGCTTACGGTTGCGCGTCTCGCGTGTACGGCGGCGGCCGGTCTCGTTACCATACTCGTGCCGCAGATAACGGCGGGCGTAACCAAAAAATTCCGCGACCCGGAAACGAATCTTCTTATTGCCGAATATGCGTCGCAGAACGCCGAAACGCTGAGATACACTTATTTTATAATTGCAATAGTGCTCGTCGTGTTGTCGCTGCCTATGTTTTATTACGGATTCAAAAACACGAAAGAGTATTGCCAATCAGATGAAAATCCGCCGTCTTTAAAACATAATCTCGGTTTGCTTTTCAAAAACAAACAGTTATTGCTCATCGTGTTGTCGGGCATACTCGGCGGCGCGAGAATGGTTTATACGTATACGGGCGGTTTGTATTTCTGTAAATACGCGCTTGCTTCGCGCGGCGGCGAGAATCTGTACGGTATTCTTACGATGTTAGTCGTGCCGGGCGGACTTATTGCGTCGGTGCTTTGCCCGTGGCTTACGAAAAAATTCGGCAAGAAATGGTCGTTTATCGGCTCGCATATCATCGGCGCCGTCGCCATGGTGATTATGTTCTTTATGTGGGATTTCGGCGCGGCCGATTTCAGAACGGGCGGCATTGCGGTGTGCGTGATATGTCTTATTTTCGTGGGTATCCCTCAGGGAATAAGCAACATTATGACTTACGCGATGATTGGCGATACCGTCGATTATCTCGAGTGGAAAACGGGCGAGCGCGCGGAAGGTATCTGCTTTGCAATGCAGACGCTTATCAACAAAGTGGGTATGGCTATCGGCGCGTTCATAGGCGTAATCGCATACGGTATGAGCGGAATTTCCGCCGACAATCCTATGGGTTCGATGACTTCGGACGGCCTTAACAAAATGTGGCTTATGCTCGTGCTGTCGGGCGTCGTGAGTTTTATCGCGTGCATTATTCCCATGTTGTTTTACAATATTACCGAAAAACGTCAGCGCCAGATGGTGCAGGAAATCGCCGAAAGAAAGGCGGCTGCGGAGGCGGCGACGGTTACGGCAGAAGCCTGACCGGACAGTTTTCAGACCCCGACGAAAGTCGGGGTTTTTTATTGTCTTAACCCAAAAAAACAAGCGTTTCGGATTCTTCGGCGTTCTGAGCCGTCCGGATAAATCCCGGGTTTTGAACGACAATATTTTATATCGGTCGCATTTGACTATTTTACGGAATGCGTTTACAATTATAACGAGGTGAACGATTATGGTATATGACAACATACTCGAAACGATAGGAAAAACCCCTCTCGTAAAACTGAAAAGCATAAGTTACGACGACGTAAACGTATACGGAAAGGTCGAATACTTCAATCCGTCGGGCAGTATCAAAGACAGGGCGGCGTACAATATGATATCCGAGGCCCTCTCTTCGGGCGCTATCGACAGCGATACGGTAATAATCGAGCCGACGTCGGGAAACACCGGAATAGGACTTGCGATGGTATGCGCCGCGCTCAATATGCGCCTTATTCTCGCAATGCCCGAAAACATGAGCGAGGAAAGAATAAAAATTCTGAAAGCGTACGGCGCTGAAATCGTGCTGACTCCCAAAAAGGAAGGAATGAAAGGAAGTATCGAGGAGGCCGAAAGGCTTAAGGTAAGGTACGGCCGCGCTTTTATACCTTCGCAATTTACCAATCCCGCAAATCCCGCCGCGCATTTTATGCATACCGCAAAGGAAATTTACGGAGACCTTAACAACGTCAGCTGGATTGTAGCGGGCATAGGCTCGGGCGGCACTATTATGGGAATAAAAAAATATATAGATACTTATCGTTGTCCCACGCGCATCTGCGGCGTCGAGCCTCAGGGCAGTCCTCTCCTCACGAGGGGAAAGGCCGGACCCCATAAAATACAGGGCATAGGTGCGAATTTCGTGCCGAAAATTCTCAATCCCGACTTGCTTGACGAGGTTGAGGATATTTCCGACGAAGACGCAATAAACGCGGCGAAAGAACTTGCGCAAAAGGAAGGTATATTCGTGGGAATTTCGTCGGGCGCCGCAATACAGGCGGCGAAAAATCTTGCCGCGCGCGGCGAAAAAGGCAACGTCGTCGTCATTCTTCCCGACGGCGGAATGAAATATATTTCAACGGAACTTTGCAATGACTAAAAAAAGAGTTGTTTTGGGAATGAGCGGCGGCGTCGACAGCAGCGTCGCTGCATTATTGTTAAAGGAACAGGGCTACGACGTCGTGGGGCTGTTTATGCGAAACTGGATAGAGGAAGACGAAAGCGGCTGCTGTACCGCTCTCGACGATTACGACGACGTTCGCGCGGTAGCGGCAAAACTCGACATACCCTATTATACCGTCGATTTATCCCGCGAATACTGGGACAACGTGTTCAGACAATTTGTCGATTACTACAAAAGAGGTCTTACGCCAAACCCCGACGTGCTGTGCAATCGCGAAATAAAATTCGGCCCGTTCAAAAGATATGCCGCGCAACTTGACGCCGATTACGTTGCGACGGGACATTACTGCAATATCGTAAAAAGAGACGGCCATACCTGTCTTGCCCGGGCAAAGGACGAGAATAAATGTCAGACGTACTTTCTGAATCAGGTCAGCGAAAAACAACTGGAAAACGTGATTTTCCCCGTGGGGAATCTGCTTAAACCCGAGGTGAGAAAAATTGCAGAGGAAAACGGATTGTCCACCGCGGAAAAAAAAGACAGCACGGGCGTATGTTTCATAGGCGAAAGAAACTTCAGGGAATTTCTTAAAAGATATATTCCCATGCGGGAGGGCGATATAAAAACGCTCGACGGCAAAACGGTTGGTCGTCACAGCGGAGTTTTTTACTATACTCTCGGCCAGCGCAAGGGATTCGGCCTTGGCGGCGCGGGAAACGGCGAACCGTGGTACGTCGTAGGAAAAGACGTGAAGGAAAACGTTCTTTACGTTAATCAGGGCGAATGCGAGGCGCTTTACAGCGGCGGACTTATAACCGACGGATTTAATTTTATAAACGGTAAACCCGACAAAAAAGAATTCCGGGTGCTGGCGAGGATTCGCCACAGACAGCCTCTCGAAAACGCAACCGCAATTGTCGACGGCGATAACGTGAGACTTGTTTTTGACAAAAAACAGCGCGCCGCTGCACCCGGTCAGTACGCCGTAATTTATGAAACCGACTCGCCGGTGTGCATCGGGGGCGGCGAAATTGCCGCAACATTTTGACGGTTTAACATCAAAAACACGCTGATAAACGCGTATTTTATTTAAATAAACCCGTTTTTCTTTGTTGCCATTTTGGCGGTTTTGGTTTATTATATATTTATTAAAGGATAAGGAGCGAGTATGGATATCCGCATTAAATGCCCCGTGTGCGGGCTTGAAATGGATTTGCCACAAAATATGACAGCGTTCGGCTGCCCCGAATGCGGCGCGCAACTGTACTATCTTAAGGGCAACGTCATTACGAAGGAGCAGGCCGGAGCATTATTGAAAAAACTCATTGAGAGAAAACAGGCCGAGAAAGAAAACGAACGAAGAATTGCAAGAATAAGCGTCCAAACGGTTGAAAAAACCGTGGAAGCGCAAAAAGCGCCCGCAGAAGTTGAACCCGAGGCGCCGACGACGGGTATCCCAGACGTCGGACACGCAAAAATCCAACCGTCGGCGGAACCGAAAACCATAAACAAAACGGAAGATAAGGATAAAACTTGCGAAAAGCGCGAAAATCATACCGTTAAATCGGGCGTCGGATTTGCGATTTTTCTTTATGTTTTCACCGCCGCTTTTATGTTCGTATGGCATTGTTTTCTCGGACAGTTCACCCTTTCGGCGACAGTTGCCGCATACGGCGAAAAAGTTACGGGATTCATTGACTACATATGGGCGTATCTGGGACTTTTCGTATTTCTCGCGTGGGTATGCGCGTCGAGTTCGTTTATGTCGCTCGGCGTTGTGCGCGGACGCATAGATTTTCGCGCCGAGGCAATTGCGTCGGCTTGTACCGTGCTGAATATCCCCAACCTTCCCCTTATGGCGGTTCTTGACGCAAACCGCAAAAAAATAAGAAAATACCGCAGAAGCGTCAAAGGCGTGCGTTACGATTTCGGCAGGGATTATATCGCCGCAACGGGCGTAATCGAAGCGCTTTGTCTGTGCGCGTGCGGATTTCTTGCGTTTACGGCTGTGTACGGCCTCATAAACGGCGGGTTCGCGGCAGTAGAAGGACGTCCTCTATACGTCAGGATTATTACAGTGATCTACGAGGTTTATATTCCGGCAATGATTCTTTTTATCTCATCGTCGCGTCTTATAAAACTTATGGCGAAAGGCAAAAAAATGAAAACGCATAAAGCGTAAAGCGATTTTTAATAATAAAGGCAGCGACAATCGTCGCTGCCTTTTCGTTTTCTATGCAAAACGTCAGATGAGTTTCATACCCCCCGTAGTGGATATGACGTACAGTACGTTGATTTCTTCGCCTGTCAGAGCGTCGACGTATATATAATACGTTCCGTCTCCGTCAAGAATAAATTCGTACGCAAGTTTTTCGGCGTTCGTTTTATACGGGATAAGACACAGCGTGCCGCCCCTTGCGTCGGGGGAGGAAAGAGAGCCTTTCGCCTGCTCCGCGGATATTGCGGGCGACGGTATCTCGCGCGTTATATGGTTGAACGCGTAATTCAGGGCGTCCATTCCGAGCACGTCTCCGGTATCGGCCGCGACCTTGACTTTTATCAGGTCGGGATACACGACGACGTTATTCGTAATCGGTGCAAAATTTACGTAAACGACGTTGTTGTCGTTTGCGGTCCATACGTCGCCCATATCGCTAAAGCCGCATTTTTTCAGAAAATCCGAAGCCTTGTTTACGCATTCCTCAACATCGATTTTTTGTTCTTCGACGTTCCTGTTTCCGCTGACGGACAAAAGCATGCCGCCTTTTTTCGCAAACTGCAAAGTCGTTTCCGCGCCGGAAAGGGTGCAACTGAAATTCAACGTTTCGATATCGCCTCCCCATTCCCCGTCGAACGAAAGGTTTTGCACGGCGTCGCCGAATAAAGAGGCGGCGATTTCCCTTGCCTGCGTTTCGTCGATTTCTTCGCCGGATATACCTTTCGCTTCTTTGTCAATGAGCGCGTCGCTGAAAGGCCCGTCGTAGATTAACTGAGGATATTCAACGGAAGGGTCGTTTAATCCGGTAAAAATATCTGATAAAACTATGTTATTGCCGTCTTCTGAATTTATAAACAGATAACCTTCGGATATTTTGTCTTTAACTTTTTTAAGTTCGTCCGAAAGTTTTTTCAGCATTTCGTGAATTTTTTTTACGCTTTCCTTTTCTTCCGAAGAAAAGTCTTCGCCGCTTTGGATTCTGGTTTCAAGATATCTCGCAAAGTCGCCCGTCTGGTTTATGAATTTCATTGTCTGTTCAACGCCCGCGTCGGCAGATGACAATGCGGAAAGGGCGTTTGCGGCTATTTCGCTGCTTTTGGTAACGTCTCCGAGAAGTTCGAGTCTTGTCGACTTGCCGCTCGCCACGCTTAGTTTTGCGAATTTTATTTCCATATCGTCGGTTTCGTCGAGCAAAGTATAATATGCCTGCTGATAATGTGCTTCGAGCATCGCTCGTGAATTTTTGGCGTCTTTCGAAGATTTTCCGAAAAGCACGCCGAGGGTTATAACGCCGGCGGCAAGCACCGCAACGGATATACACAGAGCAATTACTGTTTTTTTGTTCATATTCACCTCATTTTGCAAAATTGTGTTTACCTATACTGAGCATAATGGGTCTCGACCATATCCAACTCGACGTGGCCGTTGCCGGATTATAATAATAGAGACAACCGTTAGTCGGATCCCAGCCGTTTAGTGCGTCCTTTGCCGCTTTGATTGCGTTATTGTCGGGGGAAAGGTTGATTTGTCCGTCGTTAACGCAGGTAAACGCCCACGGCTGATAGATTACGCCCGCTATCGTATTGGGAAAACTTGCGCTTCTTACGCGGTTAAGGACCACGGCTGCTACGGCAACCTGACCGACGTACGGTTCTCCGCGGGCTTCCGCGTAAACGCATTTGGCAAGAAGGTACTCGTCAGAAGACGAATAACTCCCCGACGAACCCGACGAACTTCCCGAAAGTGTCATACCGAGCGCCGCGGCGGTTTTCGCGCCGACTATGCCGTCTACCGTCAGCCCGTTTTTTCTTTGAAAATATTTTACCGCTTTTACGGTCTGTGACCCGTAGATGCCGTCCACCGAGCCGGTATAGTAGCCCCAACTTTTCAGTTTTGTCTGCAAGGTTCTGACCGACGAGCCGGTGGAGCCCTGTTTCAGCACCGCCGCCTCCGTCGTAGTTCCGTCTTTTGCGGTAAGGACGCCCGAAAACGCGAGAACGCCGGTAAGAACGGTAAGCAGAAGCGCTACCGCGCAAACAGTCAATTGTCTTTTTTTATTCATTTTCACCTCGGAATTTTTTTATTATTTCCACTATTTTGGATTTATACCTGAAGTTTTCGTTTTCTCCGTCCTCGGGGACAAAACACAGGGGAGGAAAACATACGCACCACCAGTTGTCGCCTTCTCCCGTGCCGAGTTCTATGATAAGCGTCGTAAACGCCTTCGGGGAAGTAAATGTCGCCGTATTTTCTGAACGGGAATTTTTCACGGGCAAGCCGCACGGATACCGTGTATCCGAATCCGTTTTCTCGCAAAACGGACAGCGCGGTTTCGGCAATGCCTGTTTTGTTTTCGTCAATAACCTTTTCGGCGTCGGTTTTGCTTTCGCATCCGGCAAGATAGGGCGTAAGAAAATTCACAACTTCGTCGCGTACTGCAAGTTTTATTTTCTGGTCGGCGTCGGAGTTGCTGTTCGCGCGTATATGTATCCGTACGCAGTCGTCGGCAACCGAGGAGCGGTGGGTACAGCCCGAAAGAGAAACAAAAAGAGATAACGATACAACAATTAATACAATGACAGCGATTTTTTTCATAAACACCTCGTGTAAATTTTTGCCAGAATGTGAAAAACTATACTTGAATGGAAACCCGATAAATGCTATAATGCAATAGGAGGCGTTATGAAAGAATACGACGTTGTTATAATAGGAGGAGGTCCCGCGGGACTTACGGCGGGCATTTATGCGACGCGTGCGGGCGCGCGTACCTTGATTATTGAAAAGGCCGCGGCGGGAGGAAAGGCTAATCTTGCCGACGTGCTTGAAAATTATATGGGTGCGGACGGCGTATCGGGACAGGAACTGATGATGAAATCCTTCGAGCAGGCGAAAAAATGCGGCGCGGATTTTTTATACGACGAAGTTAAGGAACTGGACGTTGACGGAAAAATCGTTAAAACCGCCGTGCAGTCGATTAAATATCGCGCGCTCGTGATAGCGGGCGGCTGCTATGACAGAAGTACGGGAATCGACGCCGAAAAAAGATTTATCGGGCGTGGGGTTTCGTACTGTGCGGTATGCGACGGAATGTTTTTCAAAAACAAAACTGTTGTGGTTGCGGGAGGCGGCAACACCGCGTTCAAGGACGCTATTTATCTTTCTAACGTTGCAAAAAAGGTGTACTTAGTGCACCGTCGTGCCGCTTTCCGCGCCGACAAAGTGCTGGTTGACAGAGCAATGACGAAGGATAACGTTGAGTTTATAACAGACGCCGTCGTAACCGGAATGGAGGGCGACGACGTATTGAGAGAGATAACGGTAAGAAAAAACGACGGTACCGAGGAAAAAATAAAGACCGACGGTCTGTTCGTCGCGCTGGGTACAATTCCCGAAACCGAATATATTAAAGAAAAAATTGCGTTGAACGCGGGCGGATATATCGTAACCGATGAAAGAATGAGGACCGACGCGGAAGGTATTTATGCGGCGGGAGACGTTCGCGAAAAGACTTTAAGACAAATTGTTACGGCGTCTTCTGACGGGGCGATCGCAGGAGAAGAAGCGGCAAACTTTGCACTTTCCAAAATTTGACAATTAACTGTTATTGTAAAACAACGTTTATACGTTTGTTATATTTTGTACAACAAAAAGAACATAATTGGACAAAAGTTACGGTTTTCCGCTTTAAAACGCGTATTTACAAATTCTTTACCAAAAAAGGTTTAAAAAGTCCTTGACAAGTCAAAAATATAATAGTAATATGGTGCCATAAAGCAAAGGACGAAACCCCTTTGAAGTTAAAAGGCTCATAATTTTCCCCCTTATCATATAATTAGTGAGGCGGCTCGGATTTATCCGAGCCGCCTTGCTTTTATTCCGTTTTAATAATTGAAGAAAGTGCGCACATAATAGCGTTATGAAAAAAGTCATCGCGTTTTTTATCGTTCTTCTTCTTACGGCGCCTTTTTCGGTTGCCGCCGCTCCGGGAGACGACCTCAATCTTTCGGCAGACGTACCCATAATTATGTATCACGGGATACTGAACGGCAGAACGGGACGATATTTCGTATCGGAAAAACAGTTTGAAAGCGACCTGAAAGCGTTATGTGACGAAGGATATACGGCGGTTACTCCCGATATGCTTATAGATTTTGCCGAAGGCAGAAAACTCCTTCCAGAAAAGCCCGTTCTTATTACCTTTGACGACGGGCATTACAACAATCTGTATTACGGAATGCCGTTGCTTGAAAAATACGGTATGCGCGCCGTTATCAACATCGTGGGAGCGTACTCGGAATATTCGACGGCGTCGGGAGACCACAGCAATCCGAATTATTCGCATATCACCTGGTGGCAGATTGAAGAAACCGCGCAATCGGGAGTAATTTATTACGGCAATCACAGCTACGGAATGCACAAGTTTAAACCGCGATACGGAATCGCGCAACTTGCGGGAGAGAGCGACTCGGAATACGAAAAAAACTTAACCGAAGACACGATGCGTCTGCAGGAAAAACTTCGCGTTTTATGCGGTTACGAACCCGCGGTATACGCATATCCTTTCGGAAAGTATTCGAAAACGGCGGTAAAAACGCTCGTGAGTCTCGGAATAAAGATAACTCTGACGTGCAACGAAGGGGTAACTACGGTGCGATTCGGCGTTCCCGAAAGTCTAATAAATATGAAAAGAATAAACAGAGAGGGGAATTATTCCACCGAACGGCTTATGGCGTTGATAAAAAGAAAAAGTTTCCGTTGATTTTTGGGGTCGTTCCTGCTATACTGAAGGCAGGGAGAGTATTATATGGAAAAAGTTTTTAATTTCCGCGACCTCGGCGGTATTCCTGCCTCCGACGGCAGGAAGGTCGTCTGCGGCACGTTTTACAGAAGCGGTTTTCTCGATAACGCTACCGAGAACGACGTTAAATATCTCAAAAGCCTCGGCATAAAAAAGATTTTCGATTACCGCGACGTGGACGAGGTCGACAACAACCGCGAAATAGTTTATCAGCGAATAGGCGCAAAACATCTGCACTATCCCAATAACATCAAAAAAGGAATGGTTTATAAGTTGCAGACGGGAGGTTTAAACCGCGCTTTAATCAAAATAAAACCTTCCGACGTGCAGGAATTCTATTCGTATCTTCCGTTCGATAACGTCGGTTATAAAAGCATGATAGAGGCTCTTCGTAACGACGACGTGCCTTTCCTTCAGCATTGTACCGCGGGCAAGGACAGAGCGGGCGTCGGATGCGCCATACTGCTTACGGTGCTGGGTGTTTCTTACGACGAAGTCGTCAGGGATTATATGGAAAGCATAAAAATAAGGGATAATATCAGAAACCTTATTTTCGACCGCATTCCAAAAATATTTCACCGATTTCTGAAAGACAATTACGAGCCGTTGTTTATAGTCGACAAATCCTATCTCGACGCGGCGTTTAACGCCATCGACGAAAAATACGGCAACTTCGGAAATTATATCCTTTCCGAATACGGGCTGGACGAAGAAGAGGTAAAAAGACTAAGAGACAAATATACCGAATAAACAAAAAAACAGCCGGTCGGCTGTTTTTTATTTTTATAATATTTTGTTTACAATACTATCGACAGTACCATGTACGCCACGTATGTCGCGAGTATCGTCGCGCCTTGCGCGCGCGAAAACTTTTTGCTTGCCCAGGCGGGAATTATGGCAAGAAGGGCAAAACCTATGCAGAACGGCATATCGATAAACAGCGATTTTTGAGAGACGGGAAGCGTTCCCCCCGTAATCATCGCGCATATAGGAAGAATCAGGCACAGGTCGATGACGTTTGCGCCGATGATATTTCCTATCGAAAGGTCGTGCTTCTTTTTTACGATGGACGTTATCGTGGTAACGAGTTCGGGCAGAGAGGTACCGATTGCGACGAAAGTGATTGCGACAATTCTTTCGGGAACTCGCATATATCCCGCAAGTTTGCTTCCGTAGGTAACGAGCAGTTGCGCTCCTCCCACTATTGCGGCGGCGCCGATAATAAACATTATCACGCTTTTTACGATTATCCGGGTTTTATCGGCTTTTGCTTTTTTCGCCGCCTCAACGGATTCTTCAACGGGAATTTCGACGGGCTTAACTCCGTCGGACGAGGGTGCGGGGGCGTTTTCGGTCGTTTCGGTATTCGTTGCGCCTTCGCCCGCTTCTATCACAGCGGGTTTCAGTCCGTTATCCATAACGTTCGCGCGGGCCGCCTCTTTTTTGCCGACGATAATGTTTTCGGCGACGAACGCAACGAAAATAGCGAGCAGAATTATACTGAGATAAGCGTTAAGATATCCTTTCAATGACATCAGGAACAGTATTACCACCGCGGCTATCATCGTAAGACCTTTGAAAAGATAGGTTTTCTTATCGAACGCGTGCGGCATAAACAGAAGGGAAACCGCCATAATAAGTCCGATATTCGCGTTTACGCTTCCGACCGCGTTTCCTATCGCAATATCGATATTTCCCTGTCCCGCGGCAATTGCCGAAGTAATAAGTTCGGGCAGAGTCGTGCCTAAACTGACGACGGTCGCGCCGATGATAAAACTCGGGATTCCCGAAATTTCGGCAATGCGGCTTGCCGAATCCACAAACCAGTCGCCGCCTTTGATAATCAGCAGAAGACCTACCGCGAAAAGGAAAACGGTAAGTGCGATATCGCCGCCTCGTGATATTGCGAGCACAGATTCCATAATTGTACCTCTCCTTTATATAAAAAAAAGACTACGAAACGACACAGTCGTTCCAAGTCTCGTTGATTAAGGCAAACCAGAACAGCGTCCGGGTATGTTGGTTTTGCCGCTTAAAAGCCACTACTCCCTAAGAACAAAAAAAATTTATCACATATACCGTCAAAAGTCAACGGATTTTTTCTTTTCGTTTTCTCTTAAGTCTATTCTTCTCGATATTTCGCGGTGTCTTGCAAGGAATACTCTGTACGCTCCCGCGGCAGACGGATTTACCGCTTTTTCGGATTCCTCGGTTTTTACGGGCGATTTGCTTACGCCGGGTCTTCCGCCGTTGTCAATCTTATAAAATTCGCCGAATTTTTTAAACATAAAGTCTCCTTCGGGCAAAAATTGTTTATTTTCGTTTGCCATAATCGGATGTTTACTATATAATATTTCTATCTATGAATTTATATTCGCAGGAGTATAGTATGAATAAAAAAACGTTGGCCTTAATTACCTTGATAATCGTACTTGTCGCGGGTCTCACCGCCTGCAACGGTAAAACGTACAAGGCGCAGGCCATTCCCGAAGGCAATAAATACGCATCTTCTCCCGTAGAAAACAACGGCGGCGTCGTTGTCAGACAGGGGAATTATATCTATTTCATAAACGCTTACACCGGCGTCGACGCCGAAAACACTTTCGGCAAACAGGACAAATCCTGCCTTATGCGCGCCACTCTCGACGAATCGGGCAACGTGATTGAAGGCAGCGTCGTCGAAGTTGTGAAAAAGAACGTTTATTCGACTAGCGCAAAATCCGGCATTTACGTCAAAAACGGCTGGATATATTATGCGACGCCCAACCTCGACAAGACCAAACAGGGCGAAGTGAACTCAACTTACCTCGATTTTTATCGCACGAGCCTCGACGCTACCAGAACGGAGTTGCTTCACACCATAAACAATCGTTCCGTCGACTTTACGGTAACGGACAACGCGATTCTGGTATTAGACGGAGGCACGCTTAAAAAGATAGACCTCAATAAGAAAAACGCCGCGAAAATCAGCGACGATAAAAACTACGTTACCGTGCGCGAGAACGTGTCCTTTATGCAACCCGTGAAAGGCAGCGGAGAGTTTGCGGGTTATACTATTATTCTCACTTCCGCCGATACCGAGAATTCCTGGAAAAAATACAATACTCTTTCTGTAATCGACGCAACCGGCGAAATTACCGACCTTATTACCGACGGCTCGTATAACTTCGACGAAAACGCCGCAAGTTACAATACAAACGCCACCGTCGCCGTTAAGGATTACGTTATCGAGTCCGACGGGCTTACGCTTTATTACACCAAAACCGACGCAAACGGAAACGTTACGCTGTGTGCCTATAAATTCGCAAAGGACCTTGTTTTCGACAGAACGAAGGAAGTCGTCCTGATGGAAGACGCGTCGGGAAGCAACGCTTCGACGGTTAAGGGAATCGACTTTGAAAACGGAGCAATCGTATCCGTGTCTTCGGCGCCCTATCTCAAATACGTTCAGAAGGACAAAAAACCGCAGACCATTCCCTCCGACGGCGTCGAACTTCTCGCCCGCGCCGTAACCGTTTACGCCGTCAAAGACGGATATATCTTCTATGCCGACAGCAGCAGTCCCGCCGCTCTGTACAGATTCGATATGAATTCCGACGACAATCCCGTCGAGGAAAAAGTCGCCGACGTAAGTATTGCAACCGCATGGCTTTCTCCCTCCGTATTCGACGGATATCTTTACTACTTCGACGGCAATAAAAACTATCTCTACCGCGCCGCTTTGCAGACCGGCGAAATAACCCTTCCCGAAGAGGAGAACATGGTAGTAGGAAAAATGACCGAAGAAGATTACAAAGAGGTTTTTGAAAAAGAATAAAAGTTAAGCCGTCCGCAATGGACGGCTTCTTTTTTATAAAAAAGGGGAGGCTGTTTAAATTTTAAAAATTATTCGTCAAAAATCGACAAAATACGACACAAAAATCAGAAAATAATTTTGTTTTTAAATGATTTTTTTGTTATAATCGCTTTAAATAACGGTAAATGAATTAAAAACCATTTTGCCGTCGACAAATATATTATAAGGGGGAAGCAAAAATGCAGACTGTTGTTATTGCAGATGACAACACCGCTTTCGCGGATGAAATCAAAAAATTCTTTTCGGAAAACACAGAGTTTAAAGTTCTCGGGGTCGCAGGAGACGGCGTCGAGGCAATCAAGATGGTCGAGCGTATGAAACCGGATTTTCTGCTTCTGGATATCGTTATGCCCGAGCTTGACGGGTTCGGTGTGTTAAGCGCGCTCGGGGCATTCGACGAAAGACCCGTAACCATTATGATTTCGCAACTGGCAACCGACGCTTTCGTTACAAAATCTTTAAGGCTCGGCGCCAGTTATTTTATGGCAAAACCCGTAAATTACGAGCAACTTTACGCCTATATGCGCGAGATGAACGAACCTCGTCAGATTCAGGAGCCGGCGCAGAGCGTAAAAAAGGTCTCGGTAAGGGCGAATAAATCGCTTGACGAGAGAATAGCCAACATTTTTATATCCGTGGGTATTCCCGCGCACATAAAAGGCTATCAGTTTTTAAGGGAAGCCATCAAGATGGTTGTGGATACGCCCGATATAATCAATAACATAACCAAAAAGCTTTATCCTTCCATCGCAGACAAGTTCGAAACGAGCAGCAGTAAGGTCGAACGAGCCATCCGTCACGCGATTGAAGTTGCCTGGAACAGAGGAAAAATCGAAAATATAAACAGTATTTTCGGCATCAAGGTATATACTGCCAACGATAAGCCCACCAACGGCGAGTTTATCGCTCTGGTCGCGGATAAAATGATTCTCGAAGGGGCTTAATCTTTTTTCGAACGATATTGTCGATAAGGCACGCGCACGCGTGCCTTTTTTTGTCCGAAGTATTTGCGTTTTTTTGTAACGCCCGACCTGTCGCGCGTATAATAATGTAATAAACAATAAAAATACTTTATTGTAATTCATAATTATAAATAAAAACAGTTTACAAAACCTTTTTTAATATATATAATAGGCACGAAAAAAAAGGCTGTATCATTATTTGACAAGAGGTGCGATTATGGCTAAATATAAAAAATGTCCGCGTTGCGAACTGAACTGGATTAAAGAGGACGAGGATTTGTGCGACGTCTGCAAGGCCGAACTCAAAATAGGCGGAATGAGCCTTATTGAGGACGACGAGGAAGAGGTCGAAAGCGAAGAAAGAATCTGCCCGCTATGCAAGATAAACCCGCTTGAAGACGGCGAGGAAATGTGCGCGTCCTGCCGTGAAGAGAAAATGAACAAGGTTTCGGACGAGGAAAAGGACGACTCGGGGGACGACGAGGACGAAAGCTGGCGCGATTTCGTCGAAGAGGACGGAGAAGTCGAACCTCTTGACGAAAACGACGAAATCATGCTTTCTCAACTCGAGGACGAGGAAGCCGAGAACGAGTACGACCTCGAGGACGAGGAAAATTTCGATGACGCCGACACATCTTACGATTACGACGATGACGATGACTTCGAAAGCGATTACGTCGACGACGGCGAGGACGCCGAAGACGAAGACGACGAAGAAGACCTTTAACGATTTAAGGACGGGAACTCAATCCCGTCCTTTTTTATTGCCGCGTCCGCAGTCCGAGGACGTTTTTTTGTGGGGATATTCCGTCAAAAAAAGTTAATAATCCGTATATGAGAGAAGCTTCCATAAACATTAACGGAATTAAAGAACGCGTGAAAAACCTCAGAGGAATGGAGTTGAAATTGCTTATAAACAGAGGAAGAAACAGGTTTATAAGCGTGGACGGGGTAATCGAAGACCTTTATCCCAACGTTTTTACGGTAAAAACCGAAAACGCCGATACGAAACTGCTTACGCTGACCTATGCCGACGTAATGACCAGAAACGTCAGGTTTTTCCCTCGCGATAAAAACTAAATGTCATAAAACCCCGAAAACCTTTGTATTATATAATGATTAGGCGACGACGCCGAAAAAACAAAGTTTTCAGGGGGCAGAAATGAATTTCAGATTCAATGAAATCAAGTGGGATACCGCCAACAAAATCGCCGAAAAAGAGGTTGCTGTCAGAACCTCGGTAAGCGAGATGGAAAGCGGCGGAGCAACGAAAGTACTTGACGTACTTGCCGACGCGAGAATCGTGTCGCTTGACGCCACGGGGAACAGCGCGAGAGTTTTCGGAAGAGTTAACTTCAAACTTCTGTATCTCAATAACGACGGCGAAATCCGCGGGCTCGATTATTTTGCCGACTTTTCGGAAACCGTTCAGACCGAGAATCTGAACGGCAAATTGTACGGACAGATTGCGGTAATCGACACGGATACCTCCATCGGCGGGGGAATTAAGCTTAACGCCGTGGTAAAGATAACGCTGTTTTCGGTTTGTTCCGATATGAAAAAATGTCTTGTCGGCGCGGACGACGACGTATACGTCGAAAACAAAAAAATGCGTTGTCAGAGATTCTGTACTTCCATCAATACTTCTTTTACCGTCAGCGACGATTACGACACCAAAACGGACGTAATGAAAATCCTTCTCACCCGCGCGGACGCCTACGTCGAAAAGGCGACGGCCGGTATGGGGAACGTTCTGCTTACGGGCGCGGTAAACGCGACGGTAACTTATCTTGCGGGTGACAAACTCACCGTAACCGATTTTCATATCCCGTATTCCGAGGAATTTCAGGCCGACGGCGTTGAGATAGGACAAAAACTCGAAGCGGACGTTACCGTTAAAAACGTAAGAGTCGTGCTTACGGGCGTCGAAGGAGCCAACGTTATCCGCATAGAAGCGGAAGTCGAAGCAAACGTAAAAGCGTACGACGTGGCCGAAGAGGAGGTCGTAAAAGACGTATTCAGCATTACGCACGAACTCAACGAGAAACGCGCGGTGGCGTCGGGCGGAATTCACCGCGGCTTCGAATTCTATAAGGACGACGTATCCGGAATCGCCGCATTGACCGAAAATATGCCTTCCGCTCTGGAAGTAATAGGAGTTACTCACTCGGAAAACAACGTTGCGAGAGCGTATTCCGAAAGCGGAAAAATAGTAATCGAGGGCGTATTCGGAGCGACGGTTTTATATCGCGACGAAAACGGCGTGTCGTCCGTAAATCTCGAGGTTCCGTATTCGCTGCCGTTTATGAACGAAGGCTCGGACGAGTCGGATACCGTAACGGCAAACGGCGTCGTTCTGTACGTATCGGCGAAATTGAAACGGGAAAAAGAGATAGAAGTGAACGCTACGCTCGGATTTATGACGGGCAGTATCGGAACGTGCAGCGCGGAGTATATCGAGGAGATAGAGGAAGGACGCGAGAAAGAGGTTAACAAATCGGCAGTCAGCGTATTCGTTGCCGAAGAAGGCGATACGATATGGGACGCCTCGAAGGCTCTCTCCGCAAGACCCGACGACATAATGGCGCAGAATCCCGAACTTACCACGCCGTTCAGGGAAGGAGAAAAGGTATTTTATTACCGCGAGATTAGTTTCGAGTTTTAGTTGGAAATATCGCGCCCCCGTGATATAATTACCTTATGAAAAGAATTACCGAAAACGCATACGCTAAAATCAATCTTACGCTCGACGTAAAAGGTGAAAGCCTCGGCTTTCACCTTCTTGATATGCTGGTGGCGAGCGTCGAACTGCACGACGACGTCACCGTAACGGTAAGAAACGACGAAGTCGTTACCTGTACTACCGACGGCAGGAAGGACGACGGCAACAGCGCGGTAAAAGCCGCAAACCTGATGATGGAAAAATTCGGTATCAAAGGCTGCGACGTGGCAATAAAAAAACGTATTCCCGTAGGCGGCGGCATGGGAGGTTCTGCGGCGGACGGCGTCGCCGTCGTGCGCGCGCTGCAAAAATTATACGGAATTTCCGATAAGAATATCGACAACGACTTCTTGTTGAAAATAGGTTCCGACGCGCCCGCAATGTATCGTAAAGGTGTAAAAAGAGTAAGAGGAATAGGCGAAATTATAGACTTTATTGATATAAAATTACCGTATAAAGTAGCTTATATTGCAGGAAGCGGCGTAAATACGCCCGAATGTTTCAGGCGTTTCGACGAGCTGAAAATTGCAGGCGGGAACAGTACCGAAAGCCTTATTGAGAATGTGGGCCGCGCCGGATTTGACATTGCGGAATTTCTGCATAACGACTTGTTGCCGGCCGCGATTTCTTTAAACGGAGGAGTGGCGGAATCGACGGAAAAGATGATATCGGAAGGAGCCGAAGCGACGTCTATGAGCGGAAGCGGCAGCGCCGTTTTCGGTCTGTTTGCCGAGGACGCGGAAACTCCTTTCTGCGAAACGCGTTTCATATACTGAAAATATTTTTTTCCGACGGCGGGATTTTTTGAAACTTCCTGCCGTTTGCTATTGTAATTATTTAATATATTTGTTATAATATTCACAGAAAACGAAAGGAAAGGCGTATGCAAAAGAATTACGACGATTATCCGAAATATCTTTTTCACGAAGGAACGAATACCGAAGCCTATAAACTGTTTTGTCCGAAAAGAGCGGTCGAAAACGGCGAACGCGGCTGGTTTTTCAGAGTTTGGGCTCCTAAAGCCTCGAAAGTGTCGGTTGTAGGCGATTTCAACGGCTGGAACGTAAACGCGTCGCCTATGAAGAACGACGGCGGCGGAATATGGGAACTGTTTATAAAAGGTCTTGAAGTATACGACGCGTACAAGTATGCGGTAACGTCGAAGACGGGAAAGACCGTGCTCAAAGCCGACCCATACGGTCTTCATTTCGAAACGGCTCCTCATACCGCGGCGAAACTGTACGACATAAGCGGTTATAAATGGAAAGACGCGGACTGGATGAAAGAAAGGGAAAAGAAAAACCATTATGAAAGTCCGATGAATATTTACGAAGTGCATCTCGGCAGCTGGAAACGCCATGCCGACGGCAACGTTATGAGTTACCGCGACCTTGCCGACGAACTGGTATCGTACGTAAAGAAAATGAATTACACGCACGTCGAGTTTATGCCCGTAACCGAATATCCTTACGACGGCAGCTGGGGGTATCAGGTAACGGGGCTTTTCGCGCCTACTTCGCGATACGGAACGCCGCACGATTTTATGTATCTCGTCGACAGATTTCATAAGGCGGGGATAGGCGTAATTCTCGACTGGGTTATCGCGCATTTTCCGAAGGACGAACACGGACTGTCGCTATTCGACGGCACGCCGTGTTACGAATATGCCGACCCTAAAAAGGGCGAACATTACGAGTGGGGAACCAAGGTTTACGATTACGGCAAACCCGAGGTAAGAAGTTTTCTTATTTCCGCGGCCGACTTCTGGGCCGAATACTATCATATCGACGGTATACGGGTCGATGCCGTAGCGAGTATGCTTTATCTCGATTATTGCAGGAAACCGGGCGAATGGATTCCGAATAAATTCGGAGGGAATTACAACCTCGAAGCAAAAGAGTTTCTGCAACAAATGAACAAAGCCCTTCTCACCTCGCACAAGGGGTTTATTACGATTGCCGAGGAAAGTACCGCGTATCCTATGATAACGATGCCACCGGAATCGGGCGGCCTCGGCTTTAATTTCAAATGGAACATGGGGTGGATGAACGATACGCTGTCCTATATTTCCACCGACCCGTTTTTCAGAAAAGAAATACATAACAAACTGACGTTCGCATTGACTTACGCATACAGCGAAAATTATATTCTTCCGCTGTCTCACGACGAAGTCGTGCACGGAAAATGTTCGCTGATAAACAAAATGCCCGGGCAGTACGACGATAAGTTCGAAGGCCTTAAAGCTTATCTCGGTTTTATGATGACTCATCCCGGCAAGAAACTGCTGTTTATGGGCGGCGAATTCGCGCAGTTTATAGAGTGGCGTTACGACCGGGGGCTCGACTGGCTGCTTCTCGATTATCCCCGTCACAGACAGATGCTCGAATATACGAAAGAGCTTAACGCCTTATACAGAAATACTCCCGCTTTATGGTCGCAGGACAACAGGTGGGAAGGATTCAGATGGGTTTCCGTCGACGATAACACTCAAAACGTATTGTCTTATCTCAGATACGATAAATCGGGCGATTACGTTCTCGTTATCGTGAATTTCTCGCCGGTAACGAGAAAGCGTTACCTTACGGGCGTACCCGAACTTACCGGTTATAAGTGCGTTTTTTCCTCCGTCGCAAAAAAATTCGGCGGCACGAAGACGCATTATCCCGTATATAAGGCGGAAAAAAAGAGTATGCACGGATTGCCGTTTGCCGTTTCGGTTAATATTCCCGGCAATTCGTTTACTGTATATAAACCCGAAAACAAATAGGAGGAAATTATATGCGTCAGACAAAAAAAGAATGTGTGGCGATGTTGCTTGCCGGAGGACAGGGAACGAGGCTCGGATTGCTTACGCACGAGGTCGCAAAACCCGCGGTTCCCTTCGGAGCAAAGTACAAAATTATCGATTTTCCTTTGTCGAACTGCGCGAATTCAGGCATCGATACGGTAGGCGTGCTTACTCAATATCAGCCGTTTGAATTGCACCAGTACATAGGAAACGGCCAGCCGTGGGACCTTGACAGAATCACGGGCGGCGTATACGTTCTGCCGCCGTTTATGCGCGCGAAAGCCGGCGAGTGGTACAAAGGCACCGCAAACGCGATTTATCAGAATATCGAATTTATCGACAGATTCAATCCCGAATACGTGATTATTCTGTCCGGCGACCATATCTACAAAATGGACTATCACAAAATGATGGACCATCATAAAAAAACCAATGCGGACTGCACTATCGCCGTGCGCACCGTCCCTATGGAAGAAGCGTCGCGTTTCGGCATAATGCAGACGAACGAAAAGGGAGAAATAATCGACTTCGAAGAAAAGCCCAAAAAGCCCAAATCCAACAAAGCGTCGATGGGCATTTACGTTTTCACGTGGGAGGTGTTAAGACGCTATCTCGTCTCCGACGAGGCCGACCCCGAAAGTCAGAACGATTTCGGTAAAAACATTATTCCCAAAATGCTTTCGGACAAACAGAACATGGTAGCCTATGAGTTCAACGATTACTGGAAAGACGTGGGAACAATTTCGAGCCTGTGGGAAGCGAATATGGATATTCTCAATCCCGACAGCGGTCTCAATCTCGACGATAAGGAGTGGCGTATATTCGCAAGAAACAGCGCCGAACCGCCTCAGTTCGTATCCTCGGACGCGACCATTAAAAACAGCGTCATTTCCGAAGGTACTTTCGTGCAGGGCGAGATAACCGACTCGGTGATTTCATACGGATGTAAACTCGGCAAGAACTGCAAAATCCGCGACAGTATTCTTATGCCGGGCGCGGAAATAGGCGACGACGCGGTTATCGAATACGCTATCGTCGGCTGGGACGCTAAGGTCGGCAAGGGCGCGCGCGTGGGCGCGATGCAGAAAGAACAGCACGCAGGCGAGTGGAAAATCGCCGTGGTAGGCCCCGAAACGAGCGTAAAAGAAAAGGCAAAAATCGAAGCGGGCGAGATGTTCGGAGGTGAAAGCAATGATTAACAACGCAATGGGTATTCTGATTGCAAGCGACAGCGAAGTTCATATGAACGAACTTACCATTCAGAGAACGAGCGCAAGCCTTCCGTTCGGCGGCAGGTACAGAATGATTGACTTTGCGCTTTCGAATCTCGTTAACAGCGGTATCAGTACGATAGGCATCGTTACCCGCAACAACTATAACAGTTTGATGGACCATCTGCGCATGGGACGCGACTGGGATTTAAACCGCAAAAACAGCGGCCTTACACTGTTTCCTCCTTTTGCGTTCAACACGCTCCGCGACGTATTCAAGGGGAAGGTCGACGCGATTTACAGTCTTAAAGGCTACATTATGTCGCAGAAAAAAATCGACTACGTCGTGCTTGCAAATACCAACATCATATGCAACATAGACATGGAGGAAGTTATTAACGAACATATCGAGAGGGGCGCGGACATTACGATGCTTACGACCCGCACCGACGAAATAAACCCGAGAAAACAGGTGGTTACCGTCGACGCGGACGGCCGCGTTACCGATATGCGTTTTGCGGTTATAGCAAGCAAGACCAAGGAACTCGTCAATACGCAGGTTTACGTAATAGACAAAAATCTGCTGTTAAGTCTTGTCGAAAACGCCTATGCGAGAGGTTTTGCGGATTTCGAAAAAGACGTGCTTATAAAACAGGTGGGAGAACTTAAAATATTCGCCCGCGAAATTACGAGTTACGCCGCAGTAATCGACGATATACCCGGATATTATAAACACAGTATGGCGCTTCTCGACGCCGACACCAGAAACGATTTGTTTTACGGGAAAGGCACTATATTCACAAAGGTCAAGGACAGCGTTCCCGTAAGATATATGTCGGGCGCAAAGGTTAAAAACAGCCTCATAGCAGACGGCTGCGTTATCGACGGCACCGTCGAAAACAGCATTCTGTTCCGCGGCGTGCATATCGAAAAAGGCGCGGTCGTTAAAAACTCAATAATAATGGAAAAAGGCACGATTGGCGAAAGAGCGAGCGTAGTCTGCACGATAACCGATAAAAACGTCGTCATTCAGCCCGAGCGTCGTCTTGCCGGATACGACAGTTATCCCATCGTAATCGTCAAAAACAAAATTGTCTGATTTTTGCCGTTCCGATTGGAATTACACGGCGGGACAGTCGCGCGAAAGCGCAATCCGATATAAACAGGAGGAAAAAAGATGAAAATTTTATTTGTTGCGTCAGAAGCAAGTCCGTTTATTAAAACGGGAGGGCTGGGCGACGTTATGGGCGCTCTTCCCAAAACGTTGCAAGGTATGAAAAACGATTGCCGCGTTATAATCCCTTTATACGAAGATATACCGCAGGAATATCGTCAGACAATGCGTTTCGTCGGGTCAACCTACGTCGATCTGAGTTGGCGCAGACAATATCTCGGCGTTTTCGAATATACCTTTGACAACGTCGTGTATTATTTCATCGACAACGAATATTATTTCAAAAGAAAGGGCCTGTACGGCCATTTCGACGACGGCGAACGTTTTGCGTTTTTCAGCAAGGCGGTGCTTGAAGCAAGCGCAATAACGGGGTTTTATCCCGATATAATTCACGCCAACGACTGGCATACGGCTCTCGTTCCCGTGTTTCTTGACGTATTTTACAGAAACGTCGAGGGTTTCAGAAATACAAAAACCGTCTTTACTATCCATAATATCGAGTTTCAGGGCAAGTACGACAAGTGTCTTGCGGGAGATATTCTGGGCATTCCCGAAAACTGGCGCAATATCATCGAGTGCGACAACGACGTAAACTATATGAAGGGCGGTATCGAACGCGCGAATATAGTAACTACCGTTTCGAAAACTTACGCCAAAGAACTTAAAGACCCCTTCTACGCATACGGTCTCGAAGGAATACTCAATGCGAGAAATTATAAAATACGCGGCGTCGTGAACGGCATAGATACCGACGTTTTCAATCCCGCGACCGACAAAAATCTTGCGGTGAATTATACCTTGAAAACGGTTTCGAAACGTGCCGAAAACAAAAAGGCGCTGTGCGAGTTGCTGGGACTTCCGTATTCTCCCGACAGACCGCTGATGGTTATGATATCCCGCCTTACCGAGCAGAAAGGAGTGGACCTCGTGGCGGCCGTGATTGACGAAATGATGCAGGCGGACATACAATTCGTGGTTCTCGGAAAGGGAGACTGGAAATACGAAACGCTGCTGAAAAACGCCGAAAAGACTTACAATAACAAAATGCGCGCAGTCATAAATTTCAGTCAGGACCTTGCGTCGAAGATGTACGGGGCGGCGGATATTTTCCTTATGCCCAGCAAATTCGAGCCCTGCGGACTCGGACAGATGATTGCAATGCGTTACGGCGCGGTGCCGGTCGTGAGAGAAACGGGCGGCCTCAGCGATACCGTGTCCGCATTCAATCCCGTTTCGCAAAAAGGCAACGGATTTACTTTCAAAACCTATCAGGCATACGACATGCTTGACGCCGTCTGGCGTACTCTCGGCACTTATTTTGACAAAAACCTGTGGAAGAAAGTGCAAAGTAATGCAATGAAGTGCGATTTCAGCTGGAAGAAGTCGGCCAAAGAGTATATGGAGATTTATAACGAACTAGTAAAATAACAAACCAATCAGGAGACTTAATTATATGGACTATTCTAAAATTACCTCCGAAACTTTGAAATCGGCAATCGCCGATGCCGTTTCGAGATTTTTCGGCGTCAAAGCGGAAGAGGCAAGCAATACCCAGATGTATCAGGCCGTTTGCATAGTGGTGCGCGATATGCTTACGAACGCCAGGGTGGAATTCAAGCGCACGGCGCGTGAAATCAACGCCAAGCACGTTTATTATATGTCGATGGAGTTTCTTCTCGGACGTTCGTTAAGAAACCACCTTTTCAATATGGGCATCGACAAAAAAATGGTAAAAGCCGTAAAGGAACTTGGGTTCGATATCGATACGCTTTACGCCGTCGAGCCCGACGCGGGACTCGGTAACGGCGGTCTCGGAAGGCTTGCCGCGGCATATCTCGACAGTCTTACGTCTTTGGGGTATATAGCGACGGGCTTTTCCATAATGTACGATTACGGTATATTCAAACAGCGCATCGTCGACGGCGAACAAATCGAACTTCCCGACGAGTGGCTTACTAACGGCGCGGTCTGGCTGCAACCCCGACTCGAAGATACTTTCGAGGTGCGTTTCGGCGGAGTCGTCGATCAGGAATGGAACGACGGCAAACTGAAAGTAATTCACAGAGACTACAATACCGTTCTTGCCGTACCGTACGATATGAACATAAGCGGTATTCAACCCGATACAGTAAACCGTCTGCGTTTGTGGTCGGCAAAGGCCTCGACCGATTTCGATATGGAATTATTCAGCAAGGGCGAATACGTCAAGGCTATGGAAAGCCGTATGATGGCCGAGAGCATTTCGAAAGTTCTTTATCCCGCGGACGACCATATCGAGGGAAAATCGCTGAGACTCAAACAGCAATACTTTTTCGTAAGCGCGTCGATACAGTCGATAATCAAGCGTCACTTACAGACTAATCCGTCGCTCGACAACCTTGCCGAGCACGCCGCAATTCATATCAACGATACGCACCCCACGCTGTGCATACCCGAACTTATGAGGATTCTTCTGGACGAGTACGGCTACGGTTGGGACCGGGCGTGGCAGATTACCTGCGACACGGTAAGTTATACGAATCATACGGTTATGGCGGAGGCTCTCGAAAAATGGCCGCAACAACTGTTTCAGACTTTGTTGCCGCGAATATTCCAGATTGTGTGCGAGATTAACCGCCGTTACTGCGACGAATTGTGGCGCGTTTATCCCGGAGATAACAATAAGGTCGCCGAAAACGCCATACTCGAGCACGGCCAGATTAAAATGGCGACGCTTTGTCTCGTAGCGGCAAACACAATAAACGGCGTGTCGGCCCTGCACAGCGAAATCTTAAAACACGATATTTTCAAGGACTATTACGAAAGACATCCGCAAAAATTCACAAACGTTACTAACGGTATCACGCACAGGCGCTGGGTGCAACAGGCAAACCCCGGATTAACAGCGCTTCTGCACGATACTATCGGCGACGGTTGGATTAAGGACGCGTCTAAACTTAAAAAACTCGAAAAATTCAAAAACGACTCCGCAGTGCTGGAAAGACTCGAAAAAGTAAAATACGAAAACAAACTCCGTCTTGCCGAATATATCAGGACGAGCAACGGCGTGGTCGTAAATCCCGATTCCATATTCGATATTCAGGCAAAAAGATTGCACGAATACAAGCGGCAACTTTTAAACGCTATGAATATTCTGGACACTTATTATACGTTAAAGGAAAACCCCGCTCTCGATATATGTCCGCGCACTTACGTCTTCGGAGCGAAGGCCGCAAGCAGTTACTATATGGCGAAACAGATTATAAGGCTTATATGGCAACTGGGCGAGGTTATCAACAACGATAAGTCAATCGACGATAAACTTAAGGTCGTTTTCCTTGAAAATTATCGCGTTTCGCTTGCCGAAATAATGATTCCCGCCGCCGAAGTGTCCGAGCAAATCAGCATAGCCGGAAAAGAAGCGTCGGGTACGGGCAATATGAAATTTATGATAAACGGCGCCGTTACGTTAGGAACTATGGACGGCGCAAACGTCGAAATAAACGAGGCGGTCGGCAACGAAAACATGTTCATTTTCGGAATGTCGTCCGACGAGGTGCGCGACCTTTACAATAAAGGCTACGACAGCGCTAAGTATTATTCGTCCGATTATCGCATAAAACGTGTGATTGACGGAATGCGTCAGGGCATAGGCGGCGTTAAATTCGGGGCAATCGCGGATAATCTCGTGCTGGGTAATCACGGTATAGCCGACCCGTATATGTGTCTTGCCGACTTCGACAGTTACAGCAAAGCTCAGAAGAGAGTCAACGATACTTATACCGATAAAAAGACGTTCGATAAAATGTCGCTTATGAATATCGCAAACGCCGGATTTTTCTCGGCAGACAGGGCGGTAAAAGAATATGCCGACAGAATCTGGAACGTCAGACCCATAAACAAGCTGTAAATGAATTTCAATTCGAGAAACGCTTATTACAAAACGCCTTACGGCGCCGTGAAACGCGGGGAGAAAATCTCCCTGCGTTTTCCCATTGCGTCGTGGGTGCCCGTTAACCGCGTTCTCGTGTATTTCAGGACGGAAGAGGAAATTTATCCCGTGCCTATGCGATTTGTCGGGACAGAGAACGACCACGGGATTTACGAGGCGGAGTTCGTTCCGGATAAAGCGGGAATATATTACTACCGTTTCGAAATGCATAACGCCGACGGCGTATGGTATTACGGAAAGGGTCTGAACGGAGAAAGCGTATGCGGACATAATCTGCCGGAATGGCAGTTAACAGTGTATAATCCCGATTATAAAACGCCTGATTATGCAAAAGGCAGTATTATATACCATATATTTGTCGACAGATTCAGAAAAGCCGGGGGAGTCGTTACGAAGAGAAAGTATCGTCTGCACGACAACTGGTACGAAGACCCCGAGGTGTCGGGTCCCGACGGCAACTATTACGCCGACGATTTTTTCGGAGGCAATTTCAGAGGCATTGTCGAAAAGCTCGACTATTTTAAAAGTCTCGGCGTGGGAATAATTTATCTTTCCCCCGTTTTCGAGTCGTTTTCCAATCATCGCTACGATACGGGCGACTATCTGAAAACGGACGAACTTCTTGGAACGGAGAGCGATTTCAAAAATTTAATCGACGCCGTTCACGAAAAGGGAATGAAAATTATTCTCGACGGAGTTTTCAATCACAGCGGCTCGGACAGCCTTTATTTCAATAAATTCGGGCGATATCCCACGCTGGGGGCATACCAGAGCAAAGATTCGCCTTATTTCGACTGGTATTATTTCAAGAAATTTCCCGACGATTACGCCTGTTGGTGGGGATGCGACAACGTCCCCGAACTGAACAAAAACAACGAGGGATACAGAAATCTTATATTCGGCGTGAACGGAGTTATAGAAAAATGGCAGACCATGGGAGTGGACGGCTGGCGTCTCGACGTCGTAGACGAACTGCCGATAGATTTTACCTACCGTCTGGTGGATACGATAAAAAGGCTGAATAAAAACGCTCTCGTTATCGGCGAGGTGTGGGAGGACGCGTCTACAAAAGTAAGTTACGGACAGTTAAGGCCTTATCTTCTCGGCGGACAGCTGGACGGAACGATGAATTATCCGTTCATGAACGCGATAATCGCTTACGTAAGAGACAACGACGCCGATTATTTTACCGAGACCGTGGAAAGCATCCTCGAAAACTATCCGAAAGAGACGGTTTATTGTCTTATGAACAGCCTCGGCACTCACGATACCGTAAGGATTCTTAACGCATTGTCGGGGGTAAACGCGCAAGGCTGGACAAAGGAACACAGAAGAGCGTACCGCCTTTCCGATATCGAATACGAAAAGGCCCGCGAAAAACTGTATCTGGCAACCGTGCTTCAATACGCTTTGCCGGGGATACCCTCCGTATATTACGGGGACGAGGCGGGAGTGCAGGGATTCGACGACCCCGTAAACCGTCGCACCTATCCGTGGGGCAGAGAAGATAATAAAATTCTGTCGCACTATAAGGCGCTGGGGAGGATACGCCTCGAGAACGCCGACGTTTTCTCGGGCGGATTCGCAATGCTGAACTCCGACGGTTACGTGGCGTTTAAAAGATTTTCGGATAAAAACGAAATAATAATCGCTGTCAACGCTTCGGATAAAAATCATTCGCTTAACTTAGGAGAAGGATACGCGTGCGTATACGACTATAATTGCGCGTGCGGGGTAAGCGGATGCGAATTAAAAGAAAACAGTTTTGCGATTTATAAAAAAATTGATAATCATTATTGATTTTGATTGACAATAAGCCGATTTATGCTATAATAATGATAGTGATTATCGATTTGAGGAAAGTATGAATTACTCGAGACAACGCGAAACCATATTACGAGTTTTAAGAAGTACCCGCTCGCATCCCAATGCAACGTGGGTATACGAAAACGTAAAAAAGGAGATTCCCGATATCAGTCTCGCAACCGTTTACCGCAATCTCAGAACGCTTGAACAGGCCGGGGAAATCATGAAGATAAACGGCGATTTCGCGGAGGACAGATACGACGGGTTCGCACATAATCACGCGCACTTCGTTTGCAAGGAATGCAAGAAGATTGTCGATACCGATATCGACGGCAATTTAAAACTCAGAATACTTTCGGCGTGTCCCGTAAAAGCCGACGATTTTTACGTCGTATTTACAGGAGTATGCGACGATTGTAAAAATAAAAATCAAGAATAAAATTCGGAGGAATTTAAAATGAAAAGATTTGTATGTCCCGTTTGCGGTTACTCTGTCGAGGGCGACGTTGCGCCCGAAAAATGCCCCGTTTGCGGCGTTCCCGGCACTAAATTCAAGGTTGAAGAAATAGGAAACGAACTTTCCTGGGCCGCCGAGCACGTTGTGGGAATCGCAAAAGACGTCGACCCCGAAATCAAAAAAGGACTTGTGGATAACTTTAACGGCGAATGCTGCGAAGTTGGCATGTATCTTGCAATGTCGCGCGTCGCTTTCAGAGAGGGCTATCCCGAAGTCGGACTTTATTATGAAAAAGCCGCTTACGAAGAGGCCGAACACGCCGCTAAATTCGCAGAACTTCTCGGCGAAGTCGTAACCGACAGCACCAAAAAGAATCTCGAACTCAGAATTGCCGCAGAAAACGGCGCAACTGCAGGCAAAACCGAACTTGCCAAAATGGCGAAAGCGCAGAACCTCGACGCAATTCACGATACCGTTCACGAAATGGCTCGCGACGAGGCCCGTCACGGCAAAGCCTTCGAAGGACTTTACAACAGATATTTCAAATAATCCACGTTATTTTCTCACTTTAAGGAAACGCCGCTTTTCGCGGCGTTTTCTTTTTCAGACTTCGTTAAATTTTTAAAGGTTTTATAATTTTATTTACATTAGTATTTTATATATGGTATAATTTTTACAGTATTTAATTCAAGGAGAAAATATGAGAAAGAAAAAATCCGTTGAAAATACCGGGTCAACGGGCGAAAAAACCCTTAAACTCGATTATCCGCAGACTTTTAAAGTAGGCTTTGCGTTTGCAATCATTATGCTTTTCTGGACGGCGTACGATTTCGTAGTGCCTCTTCTTCTCGAACACGCATACGGCCTTTCAAACGCTATGCGCGGGCTTATAATGGGTCTCGACAATCTGTTGTCTCTGTTTATGTTGCCTCTGTTCGGCAAGATTTCCGATAAGGCGACGGGCAAACTCGTCAGAAAATGGGGACGTCGCACGCCGTTTATCGTCATAGGCACGATAGCGTCCGTTCTTCTGATGGTATTCGTTCCCGTGGCGACGATGAAACAGCAGGAAAAGGGAATGGCGAAGAAAGCCGAAATCGAGGCGCAACTCAACAACGACGATTTTATGAACGATAAACTTACGAAATGGTATGACGCGGCCGTAAACGGCGAAGCCGGAGCGGGTAATTATTGCGACCTGGATTATCTTTCTAAGAACGATATAAGCAGAGAAAAATTCATCGCCATAAGATACGACGAAAAACTCAAAGCCACATCGGGATTTTTGGGACTCGGCGGCACGACGTATACTTACGAGGGCGTTGAAGGTGAAATCGCAACCGAAACCGTCGACGGTAAAACCGTTCTTGTAGGAACCGCGCCCAACGGCAAAACCTATCAGGAAATCAAAGAAAGCAACGATAATTATAAAAAATACGTTGCGGCCGGAATAAATACGTATATCTCGGACGAAATTCACGACAATTATACCAACACGAAACAGGGCAAAACAAGTCTTGCAGTATATATGGTAATTCTTCTTCTCGTGCTTATCGCGATGGCGACGTTCAGAAGCCCCGCGGTAGCGCTTATGCCCGACGTAACGCCAAAGCCTTTAAGGTCGCAGGCAAACGCCATAATTAACCTTTGCGGCGGAATAGGCGGCGCGGTGGCGTTTCTTATTTACACAATCGCGCTTATGTTCCCCCTGACCGTAAACACTTATACGATAATTTTCGCGTCGGTTGCGGCGGGTATGCTGTTGTTGCTCGGCGGTTTTTTAGGACTTGTCAACGAGAAGAAACTCGTCGCCAAATGTCAGGAAACCTGCAAGGAATACGGCATAGACGACTTCGACTCCGATGAAAATCCCGACGCCACCGCTTTTGCCGAAGAACTTATCGCAGAGGGCGAGGGCAACGAGGCCGAAGCCGAAGCAATCGAAGCAGGACGGAAAAAGAGAGCGCATAAATCCCCCAAAGAGTGGTGGAACGGAAAAACCGCGGACGAAAGAGCGAAACTCAAATCCTTCTGGCTTATTCTCGCGTCCATATTTATGTGGTTTATGGGTTATAACGCAATATCTTCAAACCTTTCGGTCTATACGACGAAAGCGCTTAACCTGTCGGCAGGTACGGCGTCCATTATATCGGGCGTAAGTATGGCGATATCGGCGATAGCGTTTATTCCCGTCGGCGCGCTTGCGGCGAAAATAGGCAGAAGAAAGTCGATAATGATAGGATTCGCGCTTGCGGTCGTATCTTTCTTCCTTATTTTCTTCTTTGTCAGACCCAGCGATAAAGCAATCGTACCGGCCGCGTTGTTTGCGGTGTTCTATCTGATTGCCGGATTCGGTCTTATTATCGCAAACGTCAACACTTTCCCGATGGTAACCGAACTTTCCACGGCCGAAACGGTGGGACAATACACGGGATATTACTATACCGCGACTATGTCGGCGCAGGCGATTACCCCGTTTATCGCAGGCCTTATTATGGACAATTCCAAAGATCAGATGCTGTTCCTGTACAGCGCAATCTGCATTATTGTTGCCATTGTTCTTATGCTGTTGGTAAAACACGGCGACAGCAAGCCCATTCCCAAAAAGAACAAACTCGAACAATACGGCGATCTTGTCGATAACGACTGATTTATTCTGATTGTCAATAAAGACAAACACACCGCAAGCCGGTGTGTTTGTCGTAAAATCGCACTAAAGGAGTTTTTAATATAATAATATATGGCAAAATCGAAAAATACGGTCAAAACGGTAAAAGCGGCGAAAAACCTGCATAAGAAAAACCCTAAACTGTTTTACGCGATAGCGGCTTTAGTAGTCGTCGCGGTGATAGTAACGGGCGTACTGTATTACCTGAAACCCGAACTCTTCAAAGGGCCGATGCCCGCAGAAGGGGAACTTACCGTTTATTTTCTGGACGTAGGTCAGGGCGACTGTATTTATATTGCTTTTCCCGACGGGAAGGATATGCTTATCGACTGCGGCAGCGAGAAGGGAACGAATAAGTATCTCGAGTCGTCGCAAAGCGATTTGAAATCGCTTGTTACAGACGGACAGATAGATTATCTGATGGCGACGCACAGCGACACCGACCATGTTTCCTATCTTGACGAAGTGCTTAAAACTTATGAGGTGAAAAACGTTTATATGCCGTTTATTAAGGCTTCCGCCGAAAGTAAGACGGAGGCTATAGCGGCGTTGCCTCAGGAAAAACTTGCGAAGTTTACAGACCCCGATACGATAGGAACCGTGGTGTATGCGGAGTTTTTTATCGCTGCGCTGTCCGAACCCGATTGCAACGTTTATACCAACGTCGGCGTTTTCGATATATCCGGCGAAGGCTATAAACTCACGTTTTATTGTCTCGACGAGGAATACTTTGCGGATTCGAATTTGAAAAGTCCCGAAAAAATCAACGCCGTATCGCCCATCGGTATTCTCGAATATGCCGGCCGTCGTATCGTGTTTACGGGCGACAGTAACGAAATAAACGAAAAAAAATATTGCGAAAAAAATTACAAAAAAGATTGCGACGTCTTAAAAGTTGCGCATCACGGAAGCGAAACGTCGTCAACGGCGGATTTTCTTGATATGATTTCCTGCGAATACGCCGTTATTTCGGTGGGAGAGGGTAATTCGTACGGCCATCCCACGGAAGCGGCCCTGTCGCGTCTTAACAAAAGGAATATGAAGGTTTACCGTACCGACCAAAACGGCAACGTTATACTTAAAGTTAAAAATACCGGGGATATGACTTTCGATTGCGAAAAAGCAGCCGCGTGATTTTGTTGCTTAAATTGCTTTAAACGGTTATAATATGCGCATAAGGGTATGAAAAGAAACATTCTCATTACAGGTTTCGATAACGCGCTTACCGAAAGCGTGGCAAAGGAAATTGCCGACGCCCTTTCGCTGTATTATCTTTCCTTGCCCGACCTTACTCTTTATTACGCAAACCGCCCGTCAAAGGCTGTCGTGTTGAAAGAGGGCGGTAACAAGCTTTACGAAAAATACGTGAACATTGCCGTAAAAGACGCCGTGGAGTTTGAAAGTATGGTTGCCGCCGCCGATTTTACCGATTTGAAAATGTCGCATATCGACGCCCTCAAGGACACCGCGCTTGTGATATTCCTTGGCGAAAGTTATAAAACTCTTAAAAAACACGGCGTTAAAATAAGCGAAAACGTCGCAAATTACAGCAGATACAAGTATAAATACGGCTACGATATATACGTCAATGCGGACGCTGTCGGGAGAAAGAACCTTGCCGCGCGCATTATGGACGGGATAACGCGGTATTACGGAGGTTGAAATGGCAAAATTCGATATCGAACTCGTCGGTAAAGTGGGCAGTTTCGCACTTATCGACAAGCAATACGGAGATATAAATTATTCGACGATTGCGCGCATTTCGCGCGAGCTTCGCCCCGGCATAGTATGGGTTACTTCTGGCGCTACGGAAATAGGCCGTCTCGACTTTATCAAACGCAACGGGTTCGAGCTTTCGGGAAGCGACGAGGACAATAAAACGGACTACGCCGCGCAGGGACAGTCGGTGCTTATGAGCTGGTATCGTCAGTTTGTGGACAGCAGATACAGCATACGACAGATTCTCGTAGAGCATCAACATTTCAACGACCCTCTTAAAAGAGATTATTTAAGACAGGTGCTTTTAAGATGTCCGAAAGAAAACGCCGTGCCCATAATAAACTATAACGACGCCGTGTGCTACGAAGAAAACCGTAAAATGGAAATCCGTGCTCTCATGAGTGAAAAATCCGATATCGTCGAATGTGTGGATAACGATGAAACGGCAAGTCAGATTGCCTGTCTTCTGCCCTCGGAAAAACTGCTTATTTTAACAAGCGTCGACGGCATCTATACGGACCTCGACGACGAAAATTCGCTAGTTAAAGAGATTAACGGTAAAAACACCGAGGAACTTCTTTCGCATATAAACGAGTATCAGAAATACTGCCACGGAGCAAGCCGGAAAGGAGCGAACGGGGCAGGTGCAAAACTCGAATATATTAAGGCGCCCGTAAAACAGGGTACGGAAGTCATCATTGCGAACAGCAGGTATGCAATAAAGGATATTCTTGAAGGAAAAACCCCGGCAACGCGCATAAGAGTCAGATAAAACATCAAAAACGCCGCATAAAGCGGCGTTTTTGTAATTATAAAATTACCATATACTAATCTTTTTTATCTGGAACTATCTCGAACAGGTCGTTCGGGGTGCAGTTGAAAATCGAACATAACGCGCCGATTATCTCGTACTGTACGGACTTCGTTTCGTTATTGACCATTCTGTTAAAATTCTGATAGCTCATTCCGAGTTGAATATAAAGCCAGTATTTTGATTTATTGTTTTCCTTTAGTAACTCAAGAACCCGCAATTTAACCATATATCACCTTTACATTATATAATGTATAAATGATATTGCAAAAATTCGTTGACAGTATAGACTATTACATTATATAATCTAAACGTTATATAGTATAGGGAGAATACGGTTCGCTTCCGGGTCGTTTCAAAGCGCCGAAAGCGTTTTGCGTTATTTATGGATTATTGTCCTCAAAAATTGTTTCTGCCTTCCTTAAGGGAAAAAGTTGAAATAAGCGGAGTAAAAGCAATTAGGGCGTTTGCTTTCGCGGGGTGTCTCGGAATTTCTCAGGTTATTATAGGCGACGACGTCGAAAAAATAGGAGAAGGCGCTTTTTTCGCATGCGTAGGCCTCAACAGCGTTACGATAGGGAAAAACGTAAAATCCATCGGCGATAACGCTTTCGGAGGTTGCAACGGCCTTATATACGTTTATAACAAGTCATCGTTGAAAATAGTAAAAGGCAAAGATTGTTTCGGAAAAGTTGCATATTACGCAAGACGCGTTTATTGCGATAAGAAGTAAACGCAAATGAAATCGATAAAGTTTTTAAAAATCCGAAAACGCCGTTAAAAAACCCCCGCCGGGAGCGGGGGTTTTATTTAGTCGTGAAGATTATTCCTTCGAGGCCATTTCGGTATATTCTTCGTAACGGATGCGAGCCTCTTCTTCGTTTTGTGCAAAGAGTTTCTTCGCTACGTCGGGTTTTGCTTTCGCAAGTTGCGCATAGCGGTTTTCACCCATAAGGAACGCCTGGTAATCGCCCGTAGGTTTCTTGCTGTCGAGGATGAAAGGATTCTTGCCCTTTTCGATAAGAGTGGGGTTGTAACGGTACAACTGCCAGTATCCGGAATCGACGGCGGCCTTCATTTCAAGTTGAGATTTACTCATATTGATGCCGTGGTTGATGCAGGGAGCGTAGCAGATGATAAGGGAAGGTCCGTGATATGCTTCCGCCTCGGAAATAGCTTTTACGAACTGAGCTTTATCCGCGCCCATCGAGCATTCGGCAACGTAAACGTATTCGTAAGACATTGCGATTTTGCCGAGGTCTTTTTTCTTGGTGAGTTTGCCGCCTGCGGCGAATTTTGCAACGGAGCCCGTAGGAGTGGATTTACTTGCCTGTCCGCCGGTGTTACTGTAAACCTCGGTGTCGAGAACGAGAATATTGACGTCTTCGCCCGAAGCTATAACGTGGTCGAGTCCGCCGTAACCGATATCGTATGCCCATCCGTCGCCGCCGAAAATCCATACGGATTTTTTGACGAGGCAATCTTCGCGGTCGAGAACTTCTTTTTCAAGCGCTTTTGTCGCGTCGTCCGCAGAGTGCGCGGCTTTGATTGCTTTAACGAGTTCTTTTGCAGTGCGTTTGCTGCCTTCGGCGTCGTTGATATTGTTTACCCAGTTTTCGCAGGCTTCCTTGCCGAAGGTATAATCTTTATAGGCGTCGGCAAGTTTGGAAACGAAATCTTTAAGTTCCTCGCGTCTGTATTTGTAAGCGAGATTGATGCCGTAACCGAATTCGGCGTTGTCTTCGAACAAGCTGTTGGACCAGGCGGGGCCGTGTCCTTCTTTATTCTTGGAATAAGGGCAGGTAGGCGCGCTTCCGCCGTAGATGGACGAGCAACCCGTGGCGTTTGCAATAATCATTCTGTCGCCGAAAAGTTGGGTGATAACCTTGATATAAGGAGTCTCTCCGCAACCTGCGCAAGCTCCGGAGAACTCGAACAAAGGTTGTTTGAACTGGCTGCCTTTTACCGTATTGACGTTGATATCGGCCGTGGTTGCGGGAAGAGATACCGCATAATCCCATTTCTTGTCTTCGCCGTTTTTGAGCGCGGCGTCGAGGGGAACCATTTCGAGAGCCTTGTTCTTGGAAGGGCAGATGTTAGCGCAGCTTCCGCAACCGGTGCAGTCAAGCGCGGAGACCTGAATTCTGAATTTGTATCCGTTGAACCCTGTGGCGTTTTTGGTTTCGAAACCTTCGGGAGCATTTGCAAGCTGTTCCTCGGTTGCGAGCACGGGACGAATCGACGCGTGCGGGCACACGAACGAGCACTGGTTGCACTGAATGCAGTTTTCGGGAATCCATTTGGGAACGTTTACCGCAACGCCGCGTTTTTCGAAACGGGTAGTGGCGGTGGGAACGTGTCCGTCGGCCTCGATCATGGAAACGGGAAGGCTGTCGCCCTTCTGTGCGAGCATGGGCTCGACAAAAGCGGTGTAATAGGGATCGTCGGTCACGGGTTTGACTTCCGCGCCCGTCGTGGCGTCGGCCCAGCTTTCGGGATATTTGACCTCGGTAAGGCCCGAAATGGCGTCGTCGATAGCGGCGAAGTTCATGTTGACTACCTGTTCGCCTTTCTTGCTGAACGACTTGATGACGAATTCCTTCATATGTTTGTTGGCTTCTTCATAGGGCATTACGCCGGCAAGATAGAAGAACGCCGACTGCATCGTGGTGCTGATACGGTTGCCGAGACCGATTTTGGAAACGATGTCGATTGCGTCGATGGTATAGAATCTGATGTGTTTTCTGGCGATCGTGCGCTTCATTTCAGCAGGCAGAGCCGCGTCCATATCTTCGGGTTTCCACGTGCTGTTGAGAAGGAACGTGCCGCCGTCTTTAAGGTCGCTTACCATATCGTATTTGGTAACGTACGAAGGGTTGTGGCAGGCAACGAAATCGGCCGTGTCGATAAGGTAGGTCGATTTGATGGGCGTATCGCCGAAACGGAGATGAGAAACGGTAAGACCGCCAGACTTTTTGCTGTCGTACGCAAAGTACGCCTGAGCGTATTTGTCGGTGTAGTTACCGATAATCTTGATGCTGTTTTTGTTGCTGCCGACGGTGCCGTCGGAGCCGAGTCCGTAGAACTTGCAACGGATTGCGTCCTTCGGGGAAGCGTCGATTTTTTCAACGACTTTCAGCGAAGAATGAGTTACGTCGTCGTTGATACCGACCGTGAAGTGGTTTTTGTTTTCGCCGCCCATGTTTTCATAGATGGCGTTGATCATCGAAGGATTGAATTCCTTGCTGCCCAGGCCATAACGACCGCCGAGAACTTTCACGCCGGTAACGCCTTGTTCTGCAAGTGCCGCGACGACGTCGAGGTACAAAGGTTCGCCAAGGCTGCCGCTTTCTTTCGTCCTGTCCATGACGGAGATGTACTTGCAGGTTTTGGGAAGTGCCGCAACGAGTTTGTCCGCGCGGAACGGGCGGTAAAGACGAACTTTGATAAGACCGACTTTTTGTCCTTTCGCGTTAAGGTAATCGACGGTTTCTTCGGCTGCTTCCGCGCCGCTGCCCATAATGACGATAACCTTTTCGGCGTCTTTTGCGCCGTAGTAATCGAACAGGTTGTATTTACGGCCGGTGATACCCTCGACCTTTTTCATCATTTCTTCCACGATTTCGGGAACGGCGTCGTAGTATTTGTTGCCGGCTTCGCGTCCCTGGAAGTAAATATCGGGGTTCTGAGCGGTGCCGTTAAGTTGCGGATGCTCGGGGTTCAGAGCGCGTTTCTTGAAATTTTCGATATCCTTCATATCGACGATTTTCTTGATGTCTTCGTAGTCGATCATTTCGATTTTCGAAACTTCGTGCGAGGTGCGGAAGCCGTCGAAGAAGTGAAGGAAAGGCACGCTTGCGCGAAGGGTTGCAAGGTGTGCGACGAGAGCCAGATCCATGACTTCCTGAACGCTGCAACTTGCAAGCATTGCAAAGCCCGTCTGACGGCACGCCATAACGTCGCTGTGGTCGCCGAAAATGTTAAGCGCGTGATAAGCAAGCGCACGTGCGCTTACGTGGAAAACCGAGGGCAATAATTCGCCGGCGATTTTGTACATATTGGGAATCATCAACAGTAAGCCCTGGCTTGCCGTGAAAGTGGTGGTCAGCGCGCCTGCCGAAAGACTGCCGTGTACGGCGCCCGCTGCGCCCGCTTCGGATTGCATCTCGGCGATGCGAACCTTCTGACCGAAAATGTTTTTTCTGCCCGCAGTTGCCCACTCGTCGGCGTTTTCTGCCATAGGCGAGGACGGCGTGATGGGGTAGATTGCGGCAACTTCGCTTAAAGCGTAAGCGATATGAGCGGCCGCGGTGTTACCGTCAATGGTCATTTTTGTACTCATTTGAACCTCCGTTTGTTTATAACGTATAAATTTTACGATATATAGATAAATAAATTAATTATGCAAGCGTAATTATAAAATTTCGCTCTTAAATTGTCAACCTTATTCGTTACACAAACCATTGTATTTATACAATATTTTTTATTGCCGTCAATATCTTTGCCAAAATCGCCGCGTTATGCTACAATATTTCCGATTGAGGTTTTATGGAAATCATTAAGGTCGAAAACGTAAGCTATCGCTATAAGTCGTACGATTCGAAGCCCGTCGACGCTTTGAAAAACGTCTCCTTTTCGGTAAACGAAGGGGAGTTTTTGGCATTGGTCGGCGCAAACGGCAGCGGAAAATCCACGCTTGCGAAGCATCTTAACGGGCTTCTTCTGCCGCGTTCGGGCAACGTTTTCGTTTTCGGTCATAACACGAAAGACGACAAAGATATTTACGAAATCAGGAAAAACGTCGGCGTCGTGTTTCAGAATCCCGACAACCAGATGGTGGCGAGCATCGTTGAAGACGACGTGGCTTTCGGTCCCGAAAACCTGGGAGTCCCGCGTGAAGAAATCGGCCGTCGCATCACCGACGCGCTGACCGCCGTAAACATGCTGGAATGTCGCCGCGCGACGCCGCACAATATGAGCGGAGGACAAAAACAGCGTATCGCGATTGCGGGGATTCTTGCAATGAAACCGCGCGTTATCGTGCTTGACGAATCCACGTCGATGCTGGATCCCGCAGGTCGCCGCGACGTCATGAACGTCGTGAAAAAACTCAATAAGGAAGAAGGAATTACCGTCGTGCATATCACCCATCACATGGACGAAATCGTGGATTGCGACAGGGTAATCGTCATGAAAGACGGCAGCAAAGTTTTTGAAGATTTGCCAAAAGAACTGTTTAAGCAGGACGTTTCGCAATATAAACTCACTCTTCCGTTGATAAACCAAATTTACGTCAAACTGAAAGAAAGGGGGGCTGTCGGAGAAGCCGACGTGTTGCACGCGGCTGATCTGATTGACGCGATATGTCGATAGTAATTGAAAATCTATCATACGTATATTCCCCCAAAACCCCGTTCGAGCATAAGGCACTTGACAATATTTCGCTCACGGTCGAAGACGGCGATTTTTTGGGAATCATCGGCGCGACGGGCAGCGGAAAATCCACTTTCATTCAGCACCTTAACGGGCTTATAAAACTCACGTCGGGCAAAATTACCGTTGACGGGATCGAGTTGCACAACAAGCCCGACCTCAAAAAACTCCGCGCGGAAGTCGGCATGGTTTTTCAGTATCCCGAATATCAGCTTTTTGACGAAACGGTGGAAAAAGACGTGTCGTTCGGCCCGAAAAATCTGGGGCTCAAAAAGGACGAAATCGCTGAAAGGGTGAAAGAAGCCGTCGAAACGGTGGGGCTCGATTACGAACAATTCAAAGAACGTTCGCCGTTTGAACTGTCGGGCGGACAAAAACGCCGCGTCGCAATCGCCGGCGTTATCGCAATGCGCCCGCAAATTCTCATTCTGGACGAGCCTACGGCAGGGCTCGATCCCGTCGGCCGCATCGAAATGTTCGACCTTATCGCGAAATTGAAAGAAACCACCGTAAAAACCATAATAATGGTGTCGCACAATATGGACGAAATAAGTGAGGTCGCAAACAAAATCGCCGTGCTCGAACACGGAAAATTGCGTTTTCACGGCACGCCGAAAGAACTTTTCAAACACGCGGAAGAACTTGAAGAAATCGGGCTGGATATTCCGACCGCGATAAAACTCAAAAACGAGCTGAAGACGCGCGGCGTCGAACTTTCGGACGACATCGTTACGGCAAACGACTTTGTGGAAGCCGTCGTAAAGTGGAGGGAGAAAAGATGAAAGATCTGACTTTCGGACAATATTATCCTTCCGATTCCGTCGTGCACCGCATGGACGCCCGCGTCAAAATTCTTCTGATGATTTTATATATCGCGGCGATTTTCTTTATTTCCAGTTACTTCGGATACGCTGTAACGCTCATATTTATTCTGGCGTTTTCGCTTGTTTCGAAAGTGCCGATCACGAAGATTCTGAAATCGGTGAAGCGTATTACGGTGATACTTGTAATTACCGCGCTGCTCAACCTGTTTTTTGTGAAGACGGGCAAAATTATCGCGCACTGGTGGATATTCACAATTACCGATTACGGACTTAATTATGCCATAATGATGGCTTTAAGGCTCACTTTTTTGGTTATCGGCACAACTTTCCTTACTCTTACGACAACTCCTACGGAACTTACGGACGGGCTTGAAAGCCTTATGACGCCGCTGAAATACGTCAAAATTCCCGTGCACGATATCGCCGTAATCATGTCGATTGCGTTAAGGTTTATCCCAACTCTTATGGAAGAAACGCAAAAGATTATGAACGCGCAGAAGGCAAGGGGCGCAACGTTCGACACGGGGCATCTGCATCAGCGCGCGAAAGCACTTTTGCCCGTGCTTATCCCGCTTTTCGTCAACGCGTTCAGGCGTGCGGACGAGCTTGCGTTCGCGCTGGACGCAAGGTGTTACAACGCAACCGAAAACCGCACGAAATACAAGGTGCAGAAAATCAAAGGCTCGGATATCGTCGGCATACTTGTCGTCGGCGGATACCTTGCGCTGGTCATTGTCGACAAGTACGTTTTCGGGGGATTGTTCTGATGAAACGCTATAAAATCACCGTATCGTATCTCGGCACGAATTACTGCGGCTGGCAGACTCAGAAAAACGGAACGAGCGTTCAAAGCGTGCTGGAAAACGCGTTTTCAAAACTGTTCGGCGCAAAAACCGCCGTTACGGGCAGCGGCAGGACGGACGCCGGGGTGCATGCTCTCGGACAAGTCGCGCATTTCGACGCGGAAACGTCGATCCCTGCCGAAAAAATTCCTTTTGCGATAAACACTATGCTCCCCGAAGACGTCAGGGTTTTGAGTTGCGAGGAAGTATCGCCCGATTTTCACGCAAGGTTTCAGGCAAAAGAAAAAACGTACGTTTATAAACTTTATCTGTCGCCGCATCTCAATCCGCTGAAAAACGCCACGGCGGAAAATATATGCGTCCCCCTTGATTTTGCGAAAATGGAAAAAGCCGCGCGGTTTATTGAAGGCACGCACGATTTCAGGTGTTTCGAGGCGTCTGGAAGCAGCGTAAAGGACACCGTAAGGACGGTTGAAAAAGTCGAAATAATAAAAAACGGCGAAGACGTCGAAATCAGAGTTACGGGCAACGGATTTTTGTACAATATGGTGCGGATTATCGCAGGCACGCTCGTTGACGTCGGCAAAGGAAAAATCGCCGCAAACGACGTCGAAGACATAATAAAATCCGGCGACAGGGTGCGCGCGGGCAAAACTCTTCCCGCAAAAGGGCTCACGCTTTATTCGGTGAAATACAAATAATTTCGGTCGGAAAACGTTAAATTTGCCGAAAAAACAATCTTTTGACGTCGAAAATGACGTTTTATGCTTGACAACAATTTTTTTCTTGGATATTATATATAAGTCAAATTTAGGATTGTACATTGGTTATAAAGTTAGCCCCTTGTAATTATTGTACGCCCAAAACGCTTACATTTTAATTGTTAGGAGGTCTTTACCATTATGAAAACTTATATGGCAAAGCCCGCGGAAGTCGAAAGAAAGTGGTATGTGGTCGACGCTACCGATATGGTTCTCGGTCGTCTTGCAAGTCAGGTCGCGATGGTTCTTCGCGGTAAAAATAAACCCACGTTCACTCCCAACGTCGATACGGGCGATTACGTCATTATCATCAATGCCGATAAGGTTCGCCTCACCGGTAAAAAACTTGAAAAGAAATACTACCGTTATCATACGGGTTACATCGGCGGTCTCAAAGAAGTTCAATACAAGAAACTTATGGCCGAAAAACCCGAATTCGTCGTATACAAAGCCGTCAAGGGTATGCTTCCCAAAAACGCTATCGGCCGTACGATGATTAAAAAACTCCACGTGTATGCCGGCAACGAGCATAATCATCAGGCACAACAGCCCGTTGAGTTGAAGTTCTAATGAGGTGTAATTATGGCAACTAAAAAAACCGCAAAGAAAAAAGTTCAATATTGGGGCACCGGCCGTCGTAAAAAGGCCATCGCCCGCGTTCGTCTTATCCCCGGCGGAGAAGGCGCAATCGTAATCAATAAACGCGATATTACCGAATACTTCCCGCAGGACACGATGAAACTTATCGTCCGTCAACCCCTTGTTCTCACGAACACGCTTGACAAATACGACGTTTTCGTAAACGTGTGCGGCGGCGGCTACACCGGTCAGGCAGGCGCAATCCGTCACGGCATTGCCCGCGCTCTTATTGTTGCAGAACCCGAACTTCGCAGCGCGCTTAAAAAGGAAGGTTACCTTACCCGTGATCCGCGTGCGAAAGAGCGTAAGAAATACGGCCTTAAAAAAGCAAGAAAGGCTCCGCAGTTCAGCAAACGTTAATTTTCGTTTCAAAATCGAAACCCGTCTTCGGACGGGTTTTTTGTTTGGAAAATCCGCGCTTCTTTTTTGCGGAATTTTGCGACAACGGTTGAAAGGCATCGCGCGATGTGGTAAAATATCCCTATGAGAAAAACTGCGCTAGTGACGGGTATGCATACGAGCCTTGCGTATCTCGTCGCCGAAAAACTTATAAAAAACGGAAATATGCGCGTGATTGCGCCCGTACGCGTGCGTGAAAGCGACCGCGTCGACGCACTTATCCGAAATTACGGCGAAAACGTCATTGTCAGCGATTTCTCGCCGCTTGATTTTCAGGAAGCGAAGGAACTTGTCGCGGCAGCCGATTATATATTGAACCTTGATTTCGTCGGCATGCCCGAAAGCGAGCATTTTCCCGATTTTGCGGAAAAGGTCAATTATTTTTATACGAAAAACTTTGTCGACGCCGTTATCGAAACGGGCTCGGACGCAAAGATTATCGAGCTGTCGACAACGGGCATATACGGCGGAAGAACGATGAAACGGCCGTACGCGGCGGTCGGACACCCCGCAATGCCGGCGTATTACGACCTTGCGAGCGTGTCGAAACTTCGCGGCGAAAGATACCTTGTCGAAAGCGGAATAAAAGGTTTTTACGTGCTCCGCACCGCCCCCGTCGCAGACGAAACTTTTGTAAAACGCATGCTTGACGGCGCGATGATTTTCAAAAATCCGCTTGACGCACCCGCCGAGTTTATCACGGCGGAAGAACTGTCGGAAGTGATATTCAGGCTTGTCGTAAGCATTGACGAAAACGAAAAGAAAGTGAAAGAAAACGCGATTTACGACGTCGGCTGCGGCGAGCGCGAAATATATCGCGATTTCGTCGCGAATATTGCGGGAAAACTTAAACTCAACGTCGATAAAATTGCCGAGCCGAGATGGTTTGTAAAACGGTGCGGATTCGGCGCGTGGATAAAGGACGGAAGAGTTTTACAAGACGCCTTCGGCATTGAAAAAGTCAGCGTCGAAAGATATATCACCGAAAACTTGGTAAAAAACTCAAATCGCATATTCGGCACTTTATCACCGCTTATTAAGAAGTTTATCGTGTCAAAACTGTCGATTATGACAAATTCGCCGTACTATTGGCAGGAAAACGGAATGAACGACAGGGTTAACGTTTTTTACGGCGGATACGACAAAATAAGGGAACTTCCTTTGAAAATTTCGGACGTTTCGATAACCCAAACGGAAGGCGGCGATCCGCCCGGATTTTACGAGAGCGAAAACTCGCCGTATCTTACCGAAAACGACCTGAAAACTTATGCGGCGGCGCGCGGCGGAAAATGTTTTGACGTGAGTACCCGTGGCGTGGATTTCAAGCGCAAAACGCTGTGGGAATGTGCAAACGGCCATACCTTCAAAATGACGCCGTACGGCGTGCTTTGCGGCGGATACTGGTGCGGCGAATGTATGACGCCCGCTCCGTGGAAGTATTTTGAAAGCGTGAAAAAATCCGATTATCACAATTTCTTTTATAAGGAAGAGTTTTTGCCGTACGAAGAATACGTCATATCCGCAAACGATTATCACGACGTAATGCGCGAAGACTCCGCCGAAAAAAACCTGAAACCCGACAAAATCAAAAAATTCAAAAAAGGCTGAAATGGAAAATATCTTATTCGTTTATGAAAATCAACTGCCCGATAACTTTTCGGAAAACGTCGAAAAAGCAGGAATAACGCCGAAAGTCGCAACGCCCGGCGACGAACTTAATTTCGACAAAATCGACGCCGTCGCGTATTTCGGCGAAAACAAGGATAATCTGAAAACCGTTGTCGAAAAAGCCGTCGAAAGCGGCGTGAAGCGCGCGGTTTACGTTGCGAGCGCGATTTGTTACTTCAACAGGCGCAATCCCGGTCAAAATCTTGAAAAACATCCGTTTGTGAAAAATCTGACCGATTGCGAAAACGCAATCCTTGCTTTTTCGGACAAAATATCGGTGTCGGTTGCGGAAATTCCTTTGGTGTATCCGCTTCCGAAAGAAATATTTACAATCGGCGGCGTACCTGCGCTGAAATTCCGGAATTTTTATCTGACTTTTGACGGGGGATATCCCGAAATCGGCGACGAAAGCGCGGCTGAGAGCGTTTTAAGCGTAATATTGAACGGCAAAAACGGCGTGATATATCCGCTTTGCGACAAAAACGCGAAGTTCAAGGCGATGCTGAACGAAAAGTATCCCGACGTAAAGGTTTACGAATTCCCCGAAGAATTGTGGTGGGTGCTTGCGTTAAGAGCAAAATCGTCGCTCAAAAAGGCGGGGTTGACTGCAAAGACCGACATAAAGACGCTTTACAAAAAAGACCTGTACGAAAACTACTTTTTCGACGATACGGAAGTAAGAAAGGCACTCGGCTACAAATAAGAATTTGATTGCCGAATAATTGAAAAATGCCCGAAAAGTGTCCCGTTGACACGGATTGGGCTTATTTTTGCCGTAAAATGTGTCAATAAGACTGACAATATGACACAATATTGCGCTTCACGGCGCAAACTGCGCTTTTGAAATCACGTTATCGGGGGCGATAACGCTCACTCTTATGCTTGTTTGCGCCTTTTCCTCCGTGTCGTATGCTTCATTCTTGACCAGACAATCGTCGCAAGCGACAAATGTCTGTCTTACGCTCGCATACTCCTTTTCCCAACGGGTACACAGTATCCCGTTGGGACCCATTATACAGTATCTTGCGTGGGGTTTATGACAAGGTGCCCTTCCGGGAGATTGCCACGCTACGCTCGCAATGACATTTTTTATCCTCAACGTGCCGAAGGCACACATCGCGCCGCAGGGCACATCACGTTCCGTGCAACGGAACACATCGTTGAAAAAAGACCAACCCATGCGAGTTGGTCTTTTTTCTGGTCGGAGTGACGGGATTTGAACCCATGGCCTCATGGTCCCGAACCATGCGCGCTACCATCTGCGCTACACCCCGGTAATACGGCGGTTTTTGCCGTACTGCTATATTATATAATATTTTTTGAAATTTGCAACTGTTTTTTCACACATACATTATCGACAATGCGATTAAAGCCTGTCCTGCGAAATAGGTCGCGAGTTCCAGAACGGACAAAGTACGGTTTGCACGCCATTCTTTGAAGTACACGAACGACAGACACGTGTCGCTGAACAGTAGGAAAAGCGCGCCGATCATCGCAAGTAGCCCGCCGACGGTCTTTTGCACCGCGTACAGATAACATGCGGACACCGCCGTAAACGTTACCGTAAAGGAGTAAAGGGTGATAAGTATGCGCATCCACAGCGGAATTTCAAACTTAAAGACGTACGAGCCGCCAAACGTCAGTATTGCCGCGACCGCCGCGACGATTGCCGTCACGAAATAAAAACCGCTTGTCAGATTGAACGCCGTTGAAAAGGCGACGTGGCCGAGAAGGAACGCGAATAAACCGATGGGGATAAGGCGTTTTCTGTACGTCGGAGTAAGTTCCTTAACGCCAAGGAAAGCGTCGCCGGCATGGCAGAAGATAAGCCCGAGAAACAGCGGAACGAAGTAGTTCATGTTGCAGGCGGGGTTTTTTGCGAATGCGGCAATTCCGATTATCAGAAAGGACAGCGACGCGATATATTTTGCGACGAGCCCCCAGAAGTTTTTATTGAGCGACCGGAAGCCGAGGCAGAAAGTCGCCGCGATTATGCAGATGCCGAAAAAGAGATATACCATTTTTGATTATGCGTTTGCGAAACGCGCTTTCATACGCAACTCGTGGTTTAAGATGCGTTTTCTGATGCGTAAACTCTTGGGAGTGACTTCCAACAACTCATCGTCGGCGATGAATTCAAGACACTCTTCAAGGGAAAGTTTTTTGACGGGGATAAGGCGCAACGCGTCGTCGCTGCCAGACGCGCGGGTGTTCGTCAGATGTTTTTTCTTGCAGACGTTGACGGTAATATCGCCGAGCGTCGGGGGATAGCCGATGACCTCGCCTTCGTACACTTGTTCGCCGGCGGAGACGAAAAGGACGCCCCTTTCCTGCGCGTTGAACAATCCGTAAGTAACCGCCTCGCCCGTTTCAAAAGCGATAAGGCTTCCCGTTTTACGGCGGGGGAAATCGCCCTTATACGGTTGATATTCAAGGAATATGCTGCTCATTACGCCTTCGCCGCGGGTAAGCGTCAAAAGTTCGCTCTTAAAGCCGAAAAGTCCGCGCGACGGAATATCGAATTCAAGGCGCATTCTGTCGCCGATTGCCTGCATGTGTACGAGATCGCCGCGACGTGCGCCGACCGCGCCCATGACCGAGCCGTTGCAGTCGCCGGGGACGTCGATGACAAGCCTGTCGATAGGTTCAAGCAGAGTGTCGCCTTCCTTTTTGAAAAGGACTTTGGGCGTGGATACCGCAAACTCATAGCCTTCGCGGCGCATTGTTTCGATAAGAATGGAAAGGTGCATTTCGCCGCGTCCGGACACTTTGAAGCTGTCGGTGCTGTCGGTGTCTTCGACGCGCAGGGAAACGTCTTTCAGAAGTTCGGAATAAAGCCTTTCTCTCAGGCGTTGGCTGGTGACAAATTTACCTTCCTTGCCGGCAAAGGGACTGTCGTTTACGGAGAAAGTCATTTGCACGGTGGGGTCGGTAATTTTGACGAACTCGCACGGTTCGGAGTTTTCGGGGCTTGACACGGTGTTGCCGATGTTGATGTTTTCGATGCCCGAAACGCACACGATGTCGCCGACCGCAGCCGATTCGCAGGGAACGCGCTTTAAGCCTTCGATCTGATAAAGGTTGGCGATTTTGCTCTTATAAGGTTGAATGCGGTTGTGCCAGTCGCTGACGACGACGTCGGAGTTTGTCCTTATGACGCCTTGTTCGACGCGGCCGATACCGATACGACCGACGTAGTTGTTGTAGTCGATTGCGGAAATCAGCAGTTTTGCGGGTTTTTGGTCGTCGCCTTCGGGGCAGGGGATATGGCTCAGAATCGTTTCAAATAGCGGGATAAGGTTTTCGCCTTCCGCGCCTTCGGTAAGGGTGCTTGTGCCTTTTCTGCCGCTGCAATAGACGATGGGGCTGTCCAGCTGTTCATCGGTGGCGTCAAGGTCAATCAAAAGTCCCAGAACTTCTTCCACGACCTCGTGAATACGCGCGTCGGGACGGTCGATTTTGTTTATGCAGATGATTATTTTAAGCCCGAGCGATAAAGCCTTTGACAAAACGAATCTTGTCTGGGGCATCGGTCCTTCGACGGCGTCGACAAGCAAAAGCACGCCGCTGACCATTTTCAGGACGCGTTCAACCTCACCGCCGAAGTCCGCGTGTCCCGGGGTGTCGATGATGTTGATTTTCACGCCGTTGTAATGGATTGCGGTGTTTTTCGCAAGGATGGTGATGCCGCGTTCGCGTTCAAGGGCGTTGCTGTCCATAACGCGATCTTCAACCTGCTGATTCTCGCGGAAGGTGCCGCCTTGTTTAAGCATTTCGTCAACCAGCGTGGTTTTGCCGTGGTCGACGTGGGCGATAATTGCAACGTTTCTTAAATCTGTTCTTTTCATATTATTATCTCTCGTTTGATTTTTGTATTATATACATATCTTAAAATAATAGCAAGGATATTAACCGCCCGACGCGAAATTTTTTTGAAAAAATTAAGTTTTCGGCAAAAGAAAAGGGACGGAAAAACCCGTCCCCGGAATGGATATTCGTTTGTCAGCCGTCGATTTCGTCGGCGTTTGTTTTCATATCGCCCATCCACTTTCTGAAAAAGTTTTTGACCCTGAATGCGACGCACCAGTCGCCCAGCATCGATATGCCGTGTACAAGCAGGAACACGCCCAGAAGTACCGTGAGATATATCGCGCCGCCGACGGGATTGAAGAACGCCAGCATACCGAAAACGATTTCGAATATCGAAGTTATCAGAAGTACCCACCAGTACGGCAGTCTGAGTCTGCCCGCGGCAATCGCCATCGACAATTCCGAAATGCCTTCGTAAATAAACCACATTGCGAAAATGAAGGGCAGGAAACCTGCGACGACGTTTTCGTTTGAAAGCATTATTATGCCGAGAATCGTCGTGATTATGCCGTCCGCAAGAAACGCTCCGCCGCCGAAAAGTCCGACCGTCGTGAAGAACATTGCGATTTCCACAACGCCGATTACGAGTACGATCGCACCGATTACGTATGCGAGCGTCGTAAGCGTGGTGTCAACGGGCAACGCAAAGCACACGATACCCGCGGCAATCATCAGAATACTTGCTAAAAACCATAAAATTGAAGTTGATTTTTTCATATCGTTCACCTCTTTACGCCTGCATTATACAACCGATAATTAGCAGTGTCAATAGTCGAGTGCTAATTTTTCTCGCAATTATTAAAATTGATTTTTCCTGATAATAAATCTATCAATTTGATTTAATTTCCGTCGTTTAATTTCAGCATGAACGCGCCTTGCTTTGCGTGGCACAGCGGACATTCTTTCGGGGCGGATTCGGCGGTTGTTTCATAGCCGCAGCCCGAGCATTTCCATTTTACCGCTTTCGGGCGTTTATAAAGGGTGGAATCTTTCAGCTGCTCGTGCAGGTCAAGAAAGAGTTTTTCGTGGCAGGTTTCAACCTGAATAAGGTTTTCAAAAAGCCCCGCGATATCATTGAATCCTTCCTTTTTCGCGGTTTCCATAAATTCGGGATAGATTTTTTCCGCCTCGTTTTTTTCGTCTTCCGCGGCAAATGCAAGGTTATCGAGGAGATTCCATTTTTGTTTGAAAGGGAAGCCCGCGGAAATATCGATGTTTTTGATGACGTTTTCGTCGGCGGTTTGCAGGAATGAATAAAGCATGCGTGCATGATTGAATTCTTCGTAAACCACTTTGTCGATGATTTCGGACAACGCGACGTAGCCTTCGTTTCTCGCACCGTATTCGATGAACATATATCTGACGTGAGCCTGACATTCGCCGGCAAACGCCCGCGCCAGATTTTCGTAAGTTTTGCTGTTTTTCAGATTTTTCATAAATACCTCCGAAAAAAGTATCCGCAAATTTACAAAAAATATACGGTCTTGCTTTCAAAGTATCAAAAGATGTGTTATACTAATCGCCGTTATGAGATATTTGTTTTTCGACATAGAGTGCAGCGAAGGTAAAAGTATGTGCAGTTTCGGTTACGTTCTGACCGACGAAAAATTCCGCATACTTGAAAAGGACGATATTCTGATGAACCCCGAGGCGATTTTCCATACGGGCGCCTGGGGCAAGAAAAACAGGGAAGCCTACCCCGGCATCGAAATGGCGTACCCGAAAGAAGTTTTTCTGAAAAGCCCGACTTTCCCCGCGCTGTACGAAAAAATCAAAGCGCTTATCGAATATAAGGATCAGACCGTCATCGGGTTTTCGCACAAAAACGACACCGTGTTTCTGGACAACGCCTGCAAGCGTTACAACCTGCCGTCAATAGATTACGACTTCGTGGACGTGCAGACAATTCATAAGGATTACAATAATCTCATAAACCCGTTCAGCACCGAAAAACTTGTGGAAGAACTGAACCTCGACGTCAACAAATACGTCCCGCATAAGAGCGACGATGACGCCGAAGTGTCGATGCTCGTCACCAAAAACTTTTGCGAAAAGTTGGGGCTGTCGCTTAATAAACTTATCGCACAGTATCCGAACTGCATGGGCGTTCATAAGGCGTATAACACGGTTTATCTTTACAAAACGCGCGCAGAAAGCCTTATTTGTGCAATAAACCGCAACAGTACGTCGGGAAGCAATTTAATGCGCGGCAGTAATTTCAACAAATATAAACACTTTCTGGAAGACTTTATCGCGGATTCTTCGGTTGAAAAATCGTTGCTCGGAAAACACGTCGCGGTGTCCAAAAATTACTTTGACAATCACTTCCGCGAGATGTTGCTTATCGTCGAAAAAGTCCGGGACAGGGGCGGCGTTATGGAATCGCACGTCGGTCGCGCCGATATATTTGCGGGCAACCCCTCAAAAGAAGAAGAAAGGGCGATTGAGTCCGCAGTCCGCCGCGGGAAAAACGTCCTTACCGTCACCGAGGACGACCTTTTCAAAATGCTTTCGATTGATAAAATATAATTGTTTTTTCAACCTTTATCACATATTGAGCATTTTTTTGCGAAATGCTTTTGACAAATGCAAACTCGTATGCTATTATAATTAAGCATCTTTTGTGATGCGTTTTCGGTTTAAGGAGAAATACCCAAGAGGCCGAAGGGGCTCCCCTGCTAAGGGAGTAGTACGTGAGAAGCGTA
>ENA-OROK01000100-OROK01000100.1-human-gut-metagenome-genome-assembly--contig:-NODE-100-length-101925-cov-9.049278_pt1 | contig 101925 bp, 83 predicted proteins | sample MGYA00242127_ERZ509046 | MGnify/ENA primary metagenome ERZ509046 (study PRJEB26280, sample SAMEA2338728) | human gut metagenome | biome: human gut; feature: human-associated habitat; material: faeces... | reverse complement strand
AATAGGCGACGCCTGAGCGTGCGGACTCAAGTCCGATGCGGTCCATGGCTTCCTTGAAGCGCTCGCGGTCCTCGGCCTTGTCGATGGCATCGGGCTTGGCGCCGATGAGCTCGATGTCGTACTTGTCGAGCACGCCGTGACGCGCGAGGTCCATCGCGCAGTTGAGGGCCGTCTGGCCGCCCATCGTCGGCAGGATCGCATCGGGACGTTCCTTGGCGATGATTCGTTCGACGACCTCCTAGGTGACGTCCGCGGTCTGCGGGTCGGTCATGATCGTCGCCGGATTGGAGTTCACAAGGATGACTCGGTAGCCTTCCTCGCGAAGGGCCTTGCAGGCCTGTGCGCCGGAGTAGTCGAATTCGCAGGCCTGACCGATGATGATCGGGCCTGCACCGATGATGAGAACGGACTTGATGTCTGTACGCTTGGGCATGTTTTACTCGTAGTTTTGCTTGTCGAGCCGCCTTTCAATGAGCTCGATGAGAATATGGATGCACTTGATGTGGAGCTCCTGCACGCGGTCAGCCCAGCGGCCCGCCGGGGTCACGATGGACACGTCGGCAAGCTCGGTGATGGGCGTCTCGTCGCGCCCCGTGAGCGCAACGACCTTGACGCCCTTCCTGCGGGCGACCTCGGCCGCCTTGACGATGTTGCGGCTCGTGCCGGACGTCGTGATGGCAAGAAGCACGTCGCCCTTGCGGCCGTGCGCCTTTCGGGCTGCGAAGACCAGCCCGCGCGCGAGCTCTCCGGCGGGATGCGGCGGCGGTGCGCGCTCGCGCGCTCTCTCTGCGCGGAGTCTGACCTGCTTGTGCTCGACGAGCCGTTCAAGGGGCTTGAATCCGAACTGAAAGAGCATATCGGCAAGCTTATAAGTGAATATGCACAAACCAAGCCCGTTATTATTGTGACACATGATGAATACGGTAAATCGCTTACGAAAAATTCTGTCATTTTATCGTAGTTTTTGTACGGTATATAAAATTTAACTCTTGCATTTCCTTCTATTTTATACTATACTTATTAGCGAACGGCCCGATCAGGGCGCTTAAATCAAATTATAATTTTTGGAGGCAATAATCATGGCAAAGAAACTTATCGCCATCGTCATGGCGCTTGCTCTCGTCCTCTCCTTCGCTGCCTGCGGCGGCACGGGCGACGACACCACCACCGCTCCCGAAACCACCACCGATCCGTTTGACGCTTTCGGTGAGGAGACCACCGCCGCACCCGCAGAGGATCCCTCCGCGACCGACGCTTCCGCCCCCGTTGCAGACGACACGACCGCAGCCCCCGCTGACACTACCACCGCAGCCCCCGCTGACGCTACCACCGCTGCCGCAGCTAAGGCTCCCCAGACTAAGGAAGAGATCGTCGCTTACTTCAACACCGCTATCAACGCAGCCAAAAAGAGCTCAAAGAGCATCACTTCCAATTATATGGAGCACTCTGTTGCAGGCGAAATCACCGGTATACCCTCAGCTCTTGACTCTGTCGGTCAGAAGCTCATAAAGGATAACATGGGCAGAGACGACAAAAAGACCAATGTTACTTGGACTTCCGCCGCTGATAAAAACGCCAACTTCCCTGTTGAGGGCGAAACTTGGGCAAGCAAGCTCACCGCAGCAGATGTTAAGGATGCAGCTCTCAAGGAGTCAAACGGTAAATACATGATTCGTCTTACCACCGTTGCCGACGGCAAATCCTCCTCTCACGATCATGGCACAGGTCATGCTCCGAAGGCGTTTAATGTTGTCCTTCCCGGTATAATCGACGGTTATATCCCCAGCATCGCTAAGAAACTGTTCAGCGTTGGCACCGTTTCTACATCTTATCCTTCAAGCACCGTTACCGTCACCGTTGACGCTGCTACCGGTCATGTCCTGAGCGCAAAGTACGAGCTGTTTTGGACTCTTTATATTCCCCTCAGCGGCAATGACGTCGTTCTTCCTTTCAAGACCGTAAACGACTACACCATCAATTGGTAACATAAAACAAACTGCGGGGCGTGCCAAGCACGCCCCTTTTGCAATTGCCCGCGCGAACACACAATGCCTCAAGCATTGAATTTTTATGGCTCCCTTGTGTAAAGGAGCTGTCCGTAGGACTGAGAGTTTGTCGGGTAGTTGCTAAAAGTAAAATTTGTTGATAGAATAACAGAAAAATTTCAACTCAATCGTAGGGGACGGCGTCTTCGACGTCCCACGGAACGACTGCAAATGTAAAATCATCATCGTAGGGGCGAACTGTGTTCGCCCGCCTAATTTCGCACATTATTGCAATACTAAACTGTTGTCGGCTTCCTAGGCTCCCTCCCGAGGGAGCTGCCCGTAGGACTGAGGGAGTTTACCGATAACCCCTCCGTCACGGCTAACGCCGTGCCACCTCCCCTAAATGGGAGGCGAGAGCAGCTGCATTTTTTCGGCAATATTGTAGGGGACGGCGTCCTCGACGTCCCACGAGCTACACTACAATTTCGGTTTTACAACGGTAGGGGCGAACTGTGTTCGCCCGCAACATAAAAAACAAAGGAGTTTACCCATGAAGAAAGAAGTTCTCGTTGAAACATCCGCCCGCCACGTCCATGTCAGCCGCGAGGCTCTCGATATTCTCTTCGGCGAAGGCTATGAGCTGACCAAAAAGAAGGATCTCTCCCAGCCCGGCCAGTTCTCCTGCGAAGAGAGAGTAGCCGTCGTCGGCTCCAAGAGCAGCTTCCCCGCCGTCTCCATCCTCGGCCCCATCCGCCCCGCAACTCAGGTCGAGCTTTCGCTCACCGACGCCCGCTCGATAGGCGTTACCGCACCCGTCAGGGAGAGCGGCGATATCGAGGGCAGCGGCTCCTGCAAGCTGGTCGGCCCCAAGGGCGAGCTTGAGATCGAGTGCGGCGTCATCGCCGCCAAGAGGCACATCCACGCCACCCCCGAGGACGCCGAGAAATACGGCCTTGAGGATAAGCAGATCGTCTCCGTCAAGATCGACTCCAACGGCAGAAAGCTCATCTTTGACGACGTCGTCGTCCGAGTCAGCCCCAAATTCGCGCTCGCAATGCACATCGACACCGACGAATCCAACGCCGCTGCCGCCACCCCCGGCCTCATGGGCGAAATTCTTTAATTTCATCTTAATACATAAAACGCACCCGCAGGAGCTTTCGTGCCCCGACGGGTGCGTGTTTTTTACTCTGCCTCAATTTGCTCCGGCTCCTCCGCCTCGACCATCTCGTGCAGCATCGGCGGGCGGAACATTCTGAACGCCTGCTTCTTGACCGAGATCGTCATATCGCCGTTGTCGCCGCCGTATTCGCCGTCGAGCGTCCACGGCAGTTTGGAGCCGTCAAGGGTCTTGACCTCGATATGCGAGCCTTGATAGAGGTGGATGAACCGCTTGTCGAAGTCCTTTTTCAGCACGCTGGTACACACGTCGACCCAGTTCTTTAACGTGCCGGGGTTCTTGACGATGAACACCTCGAATCTGCCGTCGTTAAGGCAGACCTGATCGTTGCTGAGCTTGATGATTCCGCCTACGGTGAAGGAATTCGAGATAGAGCCGAATACAAATTCATCCTCGATTACCTTGCCGTCTATGACAAAGCGCATCGGGATCTCTCTGATATCCTTGACCGTCTTTGTCGCCTCGAGATAATAGGCGAGCCTGCCGATCTTATTTTTCAATTTCTGATCCGCCTTGTAGGCGCAGGCGGTGAAAGCGCCGAAGGACGCCACATATGTAAAGTACCTCTCGCCGAAAAGCCCGATATCGTAGGGGAGCGCCTCGGAGCTGACGATGAGCTGCGCCGCCTTGATGGGGTTGGTCGGCAGACCGAGGGTGTGGGCAATGTCGTTGGTCGTGCCGGCAGGAATGAAGCCTATCTCGGGCCTTTTCTCAAGAGCCATCAGCCCGTTGAGCGTCTCGCAGAATGTGCCGTCGCCGCCCCTGCAAACCACCGTGTCATATTTGCCGCCGAATTCACGGGCAAACCGCGTTGCGTCGCCCGAGCCCGTGGTGTTCATAACGGTGATATTGTACCCGTGGCGGTTAAAGATATTCGTGACCTCGAGCAAATCGTCGCTGTATCTCTTTTTGCCCGAGCGGGGGTTGACTATCATCAGCATCTGCTTTTTCATGCCTTCGCCTGCTTTCATAGGTGATAAAAGAAATTATATCACCTTTCGCCTCATTGTTCAAGCATGACGGCGGCAGCATTTTTCGCACAAAAAGCCCCTTTTGCCCAAAATGTTTCACGCCATATCCGTAAATTCTGAAATCCAAGCACTAAAAGGCTCCCTTGTGTAAAGGGAGCCATGAGCAACTGCAATCTTTGAACGACATTGTAGGGGACGGCGTCCTCGACGTCCCCTACGGTCGGTTTTCCCCTTTCAACGGGCAAAGCCTGTTATATATGCGAAAAACCGCCGGTCGGTCGCCCGATCAGCGGTTTATGATTATTCAAGCTCGAATGCGCCGGTATAGAGCTGATAATAAACGCCCTTTTCGGCTATCAGCTTCTCGTGGTCGCCGCGCTCGATTATCCTGCCGTGGTCGAGCACCATTATCACATCCGAATTCATTACCGTCGAGAGGCGGTGGGCGATGACGAATACCGTCCTGCCCTCCATCAGCTTATCCATGCCTCTCTGGACTATCGCCTCCGTCCTCGTGTCTATCGAGGAGGTCGCTTCGTCGAGGATCATCACTGGCGGGTCGGCGACGGCTGCCCTTGCTATCGCTATCAGCTGGCGTTGACCCTGCGAGAGGTTCGAGCCGTTGTTGCTCAGCTCCGTTTTGTAGCCCGAGGGCAGTCGGGTGATGAAATCGTCCGCGCCCGCGAGCTTCGCCGCCTCAATGCATTCCTCGTCCGTTGCGTCCAGCCTGCCGTAGCGGATATTCTCCATCACCGAGCCGGTGAAGAGGTTAGTCTCCTGCAAAACGATGCCGAGGGAGCGGCGCAGGTCGGATTTCTTGATCTTGTTGATATTTATGCCGTCATAGCGTATCTTGCCGTCGGCGATATCGTAAAATCGGTTGATGAGATTCGTTATCGTGGTCTTGCCCGCGCCCGTCGCGCCGACGAACGCCACCTTTTGACCCGGTTCGGCGTAAACGGTCACGTCGTGAAGCACATCCTTGCCCTCTTTGTAGGCGAAATCGACGTCAAAGAGCCTCACGTCGCCTCGGAGCGGGGTGTAAGTCAGCGTGCCGTCACCGTGCGGATGCTTCCACGCCCATTTGCCGGTGCGTTCGCTCGTCTCGGTCAGCTTGCCGTTCTCCTCCTTGGCGTTGACGAGGGTCACATAGCCGTCGTCCGTCTCGGGCTGCTGATCCATCAGCGAGAATATCCTCTGCGCGCCCGCCATCGCCATGACTATGGCGTTGACCTGCTGCGAGACCTGATTGATGTTGCCGGTGAATTGCTTGGTCATATTGAGGAACGGCACGATGATGCTGATGCTGAACGCCATGCCCGAAATGCTGAAATTCTTAGCGCCGAGGGTCAGGAAAAGCCCGCCCGCCGTCGCAATAAGCACATAGAGCACGTTGCCGATATTCATGATTATCGGGCCGAGGGTGTTGGCGTAGGCGTTCGCCTTGCGGCTGTCCTCATAGAGCGCTTCGTTTATCTTGTCGAAGTCCTCGGTCGCCGCCTCCTCATGGCAGAATACCTTGATGACCTTCTGACCGTTCATCATCTCCTGGATGAAGCCCTCCGCCTTGCCGAGTGAAGCCTGCTGGCGCACGAAGTATTTCGCCGAGCCGCCGCCGACCTTCTTTGAAACAAGGGTCATGGCGACAACGCCGACAAGCAGCAGCATCGTCATCCAAATGCTGTAGTAGAGCATGATGAAGAACACGACCATTACAACAATGCCCGACGAAATGAGGGCGGGGAGCGCCTGAGAAACAAGCTGGCGAAGCGTGTCGATATCGTTGGTGTAGTAGCTCATAATGTCGCCGTGCTTGGTCGTGTCAAAATATTTGATGGGCAGATTCTGCATCCCGTCAAACATCTTGCGGCGCAGCTTGCAAAGGAAGCCCTGGGTGATATACGCCATGAGCTGCTCTCTGACGGTCATCAGGATTATCGCCGCGAGATAAAGCGCCACAAGCACCGCTATCATCGGGAATATCTCTTTGCTTGCCGCCGACCAATCGCCGACTTTGTACCATTTTTCGATCACTGCGATAACTTTCTGAGTGAATACGGCGGGGATCGCCGAGGCCGCCGCGGTGAGGATAATACAGACCGTCACCACGGGCACGAGCACGGGGTAGCAGCTTATCAGCAGCTTTATCACCCTGCCGAGCACGCCTTTTGTCGGTTTCGGCTTATTCATCGCGCTCACCTCCGTTCGTCTGCTGCTCATAAACCTCACGGTAGATTTCGCTCGAGCCGAGCAGCTCCTCGTGCTTGCCGAGCGCCGCTATCCTGCCGTTCTCCATAACGACTATCAGGTCGGCCTCCTGCACGGAAGCGATGCGCTGGGCAATGATTATCTTGGTCGTTTCGGGTATATATTCCTTGAATCCCGCCCGTATCAGAGCGTCCGTCTTGGTATCGACGGCGCTTGTCGAGTCGTCAAGGATAAGGATCTTCGGCTTCTTGAGCAGTGCGCGGGCAATGCAGAGCCTCTGCTTCTGGCCGCCCGAGACGTTCGTGCCGCCCTGCTCGATATGCGTGTCGTAGCCGTCGGGGAACGACCTTACGAATTCGTCCGCCTGGGCGAGCCTACACGCCTCGATTATCTCTTCGTCTGTCGCATTCTCGTTGCCCCAGCGCAGATTTTCCTTTATCGTGCCGGAGAAGAGCAGGTTCTTTTGCAGCACCATCGCCACCGCTTCACGCAGCGACTCGATATCGTAGTTCCTGACGTCTACGCCGCCCACACGCACGCTGCCTGCGGTCACGTCGTAGAGCCTCGGGATAAGCTGCACGAGCGTAGTCTTGCTTGAGCCGGTGCCGCCGATAATGCCGACGGTCATGCCGGAGCGGATATGCAGGTCGACATTCTCGAGCGCATATCTCTCGGCTTTCTTTGAATATTTGAAGCTCACGGAGTCGAAGTCCACGGAGCCGTCGGCTACGGAGAATACGGGATTCTCGGGGTTGCGGAGCGCAGGCTCCTCACCGAGCACCTCGCCTATACGCTTAAAGGACTCGGAGGACATTGTAAGGATAACGTATATCATCGAGAGCATCATCAGCGACATGAGTATCTGCACGCCGTAGGTCAGCATCGCCGAGATCTGGCCGACGTCGACCAGCGTGCCGCCGCTCGTTATCGTCATCTTCGAGCCGACGATGAGCACGAACACCATGTTGAAATTCAGACAGAACTGCATCAGCGGCGCATTGAGCGCAACTATCCTCTCCGCGTGGGTGAAGTCCTTGCGGATATCCTCGGACGCTGCGCCGAATTTCTTCTTCTCGTATTCCTCACGCGAGAAGCCTTTGACCACTCGCATAGCGCGCACATTCTCCTCGACGGATTCATTCAGACGGTCGTACTTTCTGAATACGCTGCGGAATGCGGGCATGGCCTTGCGGCTGATGAGCAAAAGCCCGAAAGCCAGCACAGGGATGACGACGACGAAGGCCGTTGCAAGCGCACCGCCCATCACATAAGCCATCACGACGGAGAATATCAGCATCAGCGGGCTGCGGATAGCCGTCCTTATCACCATCATGTAGGACATTTGAGCGTTCGCAACGTCGGTGGTCATCCTTGTCACGAGTGATGAAGACGAAAATTTGTCGATATTCTCAAATGTATAGGTCTGCACCCTGCGGAATATATCGCCGCGCAGGTTTTTGGCGAAGCCCGCCGAGGCCTTGGCGCAGGTGAATCCCGCCAGACCGCCGCAGGCGAGGGAAGCGCACGCCATCAGCGCCAGCACTCCGCCCGTCTCGAGAATATAGCTCATGTCGGCGCCCGCCTTGATACGGTTGACGAGGTTTGCCGTGATGAACGGAATAAACGTCTCGATCACCGCCTCGCCGACGATAAAAATGAGCGTCAGCACAGTCGGCCGCTTGTATTCTCTTACACTTTTCATAAGCCGCCTTATCATATCTTTCCTCCTTGCTCTTACGAATAGTAGTTTTGTATCTTAAATGTTTGGATAAACATTATCACTATAAATCACGCACGTTAAAGGCTCCCTTGTGTAAAGGGAGGCGAGGTCAACTGCGAATTTTCGGAAACATCGTAGGGGACGGCGTCCTCGACGTCCCGAGAGCTACACTACAATGTAGGTTTTGCAACGTTAGGGACGAACTGTGTTCGCCCGCCTAATTTCGCACATTATTGCAATACTAACCTGTTGTCGGCTTCCTAGGCTCCCTCTTGAGGGAGCTGTCCATAGGACTGAGGGAGTTTTTTCAAAAAAATCAATCAAGCTGCATTCCGCCTGCGGCACACCTCATCCGTCTCGCAAGCTCGACACCTTCTCCTCAAGGAGAAGGCAAATATAACTGCAAAACTGCAAACACTCAGCCAAGTCGGCTCCCTCTGACGAGGGAGGCGAGAGCAACTGCGGGTTTTTGGGAATATCCGCAGTCATACGTCGGTCAAAGCTCCGCAACTCTACAGAGATAAAAGACGGAGAACGATAGGTCGTTCTCCGTCTTTTATCGGATGGCTCTGACATTGTTGCTCACAAATGCAGATGCGTGATGCAATATCACGCTATTACATTGTAACTGATTTCATCAAATTTGTCAACTGCTTTTTTGACCCGTTGCAAAATTATACGCTTTTTTGAGTTGTTGTTTGTATTTGCGCAGTCTGCACGGTCGTTGCCTCGACCACCTCAATGAGGTAATCGGCGCTGACCCAGCCCTTCAGCCCGTTGTAGTCGATATAAGCCCAACCCTGCACGGCGCTGACCACGGTCACATCCGTGCCGTTCGGGATCTTGCCCACGACGCTCGATCCTGCCGCCGCCTCGGCTCGCATATTGAGCACGCTGCCCGCCGTTTTGACAAGATATCTGCCCGCTGCGAGGGTCGCACCGCCGTCGGTCGTCTGCTCCGTGGCGGGCTCGGTGGTCTGCTCAAGATATTTTTTATCTACGGTGAGGATGCCCCATTTTCCGTCGTATTTTGCGATGAATACTCCGCCGTCGCCGGGCAGGATCGCCGCGAATTCAAAGCCGACGACCGTCTCGCCCGTGGTGTTCACAACGCCGTAAAGCCCGTTCTTTTTGACGGGCGCAACGCCGTTTCGGAATGTGAACGCCGTGTTGCCGCTCATTGCGTCAAGCTCGGAGACGCTCTCGAAGTCAAAGGGTATGACCGTGACGCCGCTCTCGTTGATATAGCCCCATTTTTCGCCTTGGCGGACTGCCGCAACGCCGCTGCCGAAATCCTTTGCGGCGTCGTAATTCAGCGGTATCTCCAATTTAAGCTCCGCGCCGACATAGCCCCACTTTGCGCTCTCCGCAAGGGAGGACGCGACGGGGTAAAGCCCGGGCTGAAGCGGCAATTCGTTTCTCTTTATCTCACCCGCGTAGCCCTTGCCGTCCGTCCACGCGAGATGCTTGCCTGCGTCGCTCCAGCAGGGTACTCTCTCGGGCGAGGTCACGCCGTGATACTGCCGATTGGTGACCGTGCCGCTCTCGGCGTCCACAAGCAGGGGATACTCCGAGCGGGGGCTGTCCGCAATGTAGCGGTAACTGCGCCACTGATCGCTGCAAACGGTGAAGTCGTTGTGCTCGGCTTTCTCTGTTATCTCGCCGCCGAGGGTCATCAGGCCCTTTTTGCCCGTCTTGGCGTCGGTGAACACCGCCATAGTCTCGTTGAGGCTCTTGATATCCGAGACATTGGCGAAGCCGTCGGGCACGGTGAACTGCCAGCTCTTGTTTTCGCTGTCTTTATTGCCGTCGGAGCGCCCGTGCAGCACGGCTATCACCGCCACGGCGACGAGCACTGCCGCCGCTATGATGCATATCGCGGCTGCGGTAGTGCGGTTTATCGGGCGTTTTTTCTTAAATGTAATATTTTTTGCCGCCATCTATATTTTCCTTTCAAAAAGCGGTTCTCCGCATATATTTCCCTGATTTTACGGCCGAAATTCGGCGAATTATCGGTTACATAAAAGAAGTATAGCACATTATGTAAAAAAGCGCAATTACAAAAGTGTTACAATCTGCACGGATATGTAAACTTCCTTTTGATTTTGAGGGTATATTTTCGCTGTTTCTCTTGACTAATCGCCCTTTTAGTTATATTATTATAGAGTATTATATTCGGCGGTGTGTTCATCGCCAAGGAGGAAAAAAATGAAAGTATTCATGATCGGCGGCACCGGCCTGCTCGGCTGCGAAGCTGCAAGAATCTTCATCGAGAGAGGCCACGAGGTCAAGAGCGTTGCTCTTCCCCCCCTTCCCGAAGGAGCACCCATCCCCAAGGAGATGGAGATCGAATTCTGCAACATTTATGAAAAGACCGACGACGAGATCAGAGAGATGATCAAGGGCTTCGATTGCTTCGTCTTCGCCGCAGGCGTTGATGAGAGAGTCGAGTTCCCCGCTCCCGTCTACGACGCTTACTACAAGTATAACATCGCTCCCCTCAAGAGGATCCTGCCCCTTTGTAAGGAAGCCGGCCTCAAGAAGGCTGTTATCCTCGGCTCCTACTTCTCATATCTTGCGAAGACCCGCCCCGATATGAAGCTCACCGAGAAGCATCCTTACATCAAGAGCCGTATCGATCAGGAGAACGTCGCATTCTCCTTCGCGGATGACAACTTCGACGTCTCCGTGCTTGAGCTGCCCTACATCTTCGGCACTCAGCCCGGCAGAAAGCCCGTTTGGGTCATACTTATCGAGCAGATAAAGATGATGGATAAGCTGCCCTGCACCATGTATCCGGGCGGCGGCACCGCAATGCTCACCGTCCGTCAGGTCGGTCAGGTCATCGTCGGCGCGGCCGAGAAATCCAAGGGCGCAAAGGCATGGCCCATCAGCATGTATAACATGACCTGGAAGGAATTCCTCAAGATAGTCTATGCCGCCAGAGGCATGGGCGATAACAGAAAGATAGTCAGCATCCCCGCATGGATGATGCGTATGGGTCTCGGCAAGGTCAAGAAGGAATACGCCGCCAAGGGCATCCAGAGCGGTATCGACGTTGACGGACTTGCCGATATCATGGCTCTCAACCTCTTTATCGACAGAAAGTACAGCGAAGAGCTCGGCGCTACCGAGGACGATATCAAGGCTGCTATCTTCGACTCCATCAAGGTCAGCCAGGCCTCCTATGACGGCAAGGTCAAGCTCCTTGAGATGAAAGGCGAATAATTTTTAGCGAGACGGAGCTGTTTATTTAATCAAAGTAAGCAGCTCCATTGTTGTGTTTATTTCAGCAGTTACCGTACCCTGACAAATACCGGATTCGGAAGGAGTTATCGCATGGAAAGCAAGAAATACCTCAGCAAAAAAGAGCTGTGGATGTTTGCCGTAGGCGCAGGCGGGCAGGGCATGATATACGCCATGATGTCGAGCTATGTCAGCGACTACTACGTTAATGTTTTGCAGCTGCCGCTTCTCTTTGTCCTTCTTCTCATGCTCCTCGCCAGAGTGTGGGACGCAATCAACGACCCGCTCATGGGCATGATAGTCGACCGCCACACCACCAAGTGGGGCAAGATGAAGCCATATATCCTTTTTGCCGCCGTTCCGATAGCCGTCCTCACCGTGCTCATGTATTACAGCCCCGCCGGGCTGAGCAAGACGGGCATGATGGTCTATGTGGCGATAACCTATGTGTTCTGGGGCATGATATACACCATGGCGGATGTTCCCTTCTGGAGCCTGCCGAATGTTTTGACCCCCGACGCGGCCGAGAGAGGCTCCGTCATTTCGCTTGGCAGGACGGTAAACGGCGTAGGCTCGGCCGTGCCCGAGGTGCTTTTCCTCGCCGCAGGCTTCCTGCTGCCCAAGCTGCTCGACACCTCCGACCCGATAGCCTACGATAAGCAGCGTTATCTCATTATCGCCGCTGTCACCGTCGCTATCGGCATAGTCCTCTATGTCAACTCCTATTTCCACGTCAAAGAAAGAGTCGTTATCCCCGATAAGAAGCGCGCGCCGGGCGAGCCGTCGCAGCTCACGAGGATATTTAAGTGCAAGCCCCTCATGCTTGTCATCCTGATGGGCGTCCTCTCCAGCGGCAGATATATGGTTCAGGCTGCGGCTATCCACGTCGCCCGCTATGCCTTCTATATCGGCCCCGAGATAACCCCCGATATGCCTATTGAGGAGAAAACCGCTCTCATCTCCGCCAGCGTCTCGAGCGTCAAGACCATATTCCAGGTCTGTGCCATAGTCGGTATGTTCGGCGCAATGCTCTTCATGCCGCTGCTGATGAAGAAATTCGACTATAAAAAGATAGTCATCACCACCTGCCTGCTCGGCTTCGTTGCGAGCATCTTCACCACCCTTATCGGTTGGTTCAGCGGCAATCTCTATCTCTGCATCCCGTTCGTGCTCGTCTCCTGCATCCCACTCGGCGTGCTGAACGTCATATCCTATGCGATGATAGGCGACTGCCTCGACTATATGGAGCTTAAAACCGGCTTCCGCGACAACGCCCTCGGCTCAGCCTGCCAAGGCTTCGTCAACAAGCTGGGCAACGCCTTCGCTACCTGCGGCATAGTGCTGATGTATATGTTCATCGGCCTCAAGCCCGAGGATATGCTGAATTCCCAGGTCATCATGGCCGCCACCGAGCTTACGAGGACTCAGAATTTCGCAATGTTCTCGCTCGTCTCCATCGTCCCCGGCGTCAGCCTGCTGCTTTGCAGCATCCCGATGTTCTTCTATAAGATCGCCGGCAAGGAGAAGGCGGATATGCTCAGCGCCCTTGAAGAAAAACGTAAAAATTCCGGCATCGTGATCGAATGATCGCCTCGCACGGTTATCCTATACAGAAAGAAACAGGTGAATTTCCCTTGTCCGCAAAAAAAGATTTAAGAAACGTAGCCATTATCGCCCACGTTGACCACGGCAAGACCACTCTCGTTGATGAATTGCTCAAGCAGAGCGGCACCTTCCGTGAGAATGAGCAGGTCGCCGAGAGAGTCATGGACTCCAACGACCTTGAGCGTGAGCGCGGCATAACCATCCTCTCAAAGAATACCTCAGTCCACTACAAAGGCACCAAGATAAACATCGTTGACACCCCGGGTCACGCCGATTTCGGCGGCGAGGTCGAGCGTATACTAATGATGGTCGACGGCGTCGTGCTGCTCGTCGACGCATTTGAGGGCTGTATGCCCCAGACGAGATTCGTGCTTAAAAAGGCGCTCAATCTCAAGAAAAAGGTGCTTGTCGTTATCAACAAGATCGACCGCCCGAACGCCCGCCCCTATGAGGTCGTCGACGAAGTGCTTGACCTCTTCATCGACCTCGGCGCGGAGGAGGATCAGCTCGATTTTCCCGTCGTCTACGCCAGCGCGAAGGACGGCTACTCGAGCCTCGACCCCAATTGCAGAAGCGGCAATATGCAGCCGCTCTTTGACGCCATTCTCAAGAATATCGACCCGCCCACAGGCGACCCCGACGGCCCGCTTCAGGTGCTCTTTTCGAGCCTTGACTACGACGATTACGTCGGCAGGATCGGCGTCGGCAGAGTCGAGCGCGGCAGGATAAAGAGAGGCCAGCAGGTCTCGCTTTGCAAGACCGACGGCTCGGTGCAGAATGTCCGCATCTCCCGCCTCTATCAGTTCGAGGGTCTTAACAGAGTTGAATGCGAGGAGGCCGAGGCAGGCGACATCATCTGCGTCTCAGGCATCGAGGGCATCAACATCGGCGAGACCGCCTGCGACCCCGAGAAAGTCGAGGCGCTACCCTTCATAAAGATAGACGAGCCCACCATCTCGATGAATTTCATGGTCAACGACAGCCCGTTTGCCGGCAGAGAGGGCAAATTCGTCACCTCCCGCAACGTGCGCGACCGCCTCTTCAAAGAGGTCGAGACAAACGTGAGCATGAGAGTTGAGGAGACCGACAGCACCGATACCTTCAAGGTTTCGGGCAGGGGAGAGCTTCACCTCTCCATCCTCATCGAGACAATGCGCCGCCAGGGTTATGAATTCCAGGTATCCCGCCCCAAGGTCATATTCAAGGAGCAGAACGGTCAGCTCCTCGAGCCTATGGAGCTGCTCATCGTCGAAGTGCCCGAGCAGTATGTCGGCGCCGTCATTGAGAAGCTCGGCTCCCGCAAGGGCGAGCTTGAGAATATGGGCTCCCGTCAGGGCGGCTCGACCCACCTTGAATTCAAGATTCCCGCAAGAGGTCTCATCGGCTACCGTGCCGAATTCCTGACCGACACCAACGGCAACGGCATCATGAATCAGCTCTTCAACGGCTATGAGCCGTATAAAGGCGATATCCAGACCCGTGAGCGCGGCTCGATAGTCGTCCATGAGACGGGCGTTAGCACCGCATACGGCCTTTTCAACACTCAGGACAGAGGCCGCCTCTTCATCCCCGCGGGCGTTGAAGTCTATGAGGGCATGATAGTCGGCGAAAGCGCCAAGAATGAGGATGTCGTCTGCAACGTCTGCAAGCAGAAGCACCTGACCAACACCCGCGCCTCCGGCTCCGACGACGCTCTGCGCCTTGTGCCGCACACCGTGATGAGCCTTGAGCAGTGCATGGAATTCATCAAGGACGACGAGCTGCTTGAGGTCACCCCCGAGTCGCTCAGGCTCCGCAAGCGCATCCTCTCCAAGGAGCAGCGCATGAAGATGCAGTTCAAGAAGAAATAAGAATCCTTAAAAATATGATTTTCAAAGATAAAACCGCCGTCGCTCTCGGCAGCTTCGACGGGCTACACAAAGGTCATATGTCAGTCATAGCCTGCGCTCTTTCGATGAAGGAGTGCGGGCTTGTTCCTCTTGCGCTCCTTTTCGATTCGCACCCGATGCTCGCCCTCACGGGTCAGGCGCCGCCCGAGATACTCCAAAGCGCCGAGAGAGAAAGATTGCTCACCGAAATAGGCGTTAAATTTGAATATATTTCGTTCAAGGAAATTATGAACCTCACCTGCCGTGAATTTTTCGAGGAAATTCTGCTCAAGCGGCTGAACGCCGCCGCCGTATGCTGCGGCTGGAATTATCGCTTCGGCAGGGGCAACGAGGGCGGCTGCCGCGAACTGAGCGAACTGTGCGATGAATTCGGTGTCGAGCTGCACATCAGTGACCATGTCGACCTCGGCGGCGAGCCTATCAGCTCCTCACGCATCCGCCTTGCCGTGGAGCAGGGCGATATCCCCCTCGCAAATGCCATGCTCGGCAGGGAATTCAGCTACAGCGCCCCCGTCGTGAGCGGTTATCACCGAGGGCATCTGCTCGGCGCGCCAACGATAAATCAGCGCTTCGAGCCGGATTTTGTCAGACCCCGCAAAGGCGTTTACGCCTCATTTACAACGGTCGGCGGCGTTCGCTACCCCTCCGTTACCAATATCGGGCTTCGCCCGTCCTTTGAGAATGAAGATTTCCGCAGCGAGACCTGCATCATCGGCTTCTCCGGCGATCTCTACGGTCAGGTCATCAAGGTCTCGCTGCTTGATTTTATAAGAGATGAGCAAAAATTCGGCTCCGTCGAGGCTCTGAGCGCTCAAATCGCTCTCGACGCCGCGCGAGCCAAAGAAATATTTGAAAAACGAGGTGACAGCGGCAATGTATGAGACTTGGGAACAGCTTAAAGCGGATTGCATGGGCTGCCGCAAATGTGACCTGTGCGAAACAAGGACAAATCTTGTTTTCGGCGTGGGCAACGAGAACGCCGAGGTGCTTTTTGTCGGCGAGGGTCCCGGCGAGAATGAGGATCTGCAAGGTGAGCCGTTCGTCGGCAGGGGAGGCAAGCTGCTCGACAAATACCTCGACGCAGTCGACCTCGACCGCAAAAAGAATATCTATATTGCGAATATCGTAAAATGTCGCCCCCCGAAGAACCGTGACCCGCTCCCCGAGGAGCAGGACGGCTGCATTCAGTGGCTACGCGAGCAAACAAGGCTGCTGCGCCCGAAAATAATCGTCTGCCTCGGCAGGATCTCGGCTCAGAAGCTCATCGACAAGAATTTCAAGGTCACCAAGCAGCACGGCGAATTCATCGAGAAAGGCGGCATCCTCTTCATGGGCACTTTCCACCCCGCCGCACTGCTCAGAAATCCCAACAACAAGCCACAGGCTCTCGAGGATTTTCTCGCCCTGCGCCGCAAAATTCTTGAGGTCTGCGACCATACCTATTAAACCGAATTCGGAGAAAAATATATGATTCGGAGTTTTTGCTGAGATTCAATCGACAACCCCTCCGTCACGACTTTGTCGCGCCGCCTCCCTTTACACAATGGAGGCGAGGGCACGTGCAATTTTTCGGCGACATTGTAGGGGACGGCGTCCTCGACGTCCCGAGAGCTACACTGCAATGTCGGTTTTACAACGGTAGGGGCTGCGTTCGCCCGCCGGAGTTTGCACAATGCCGCAGTATTAAACTGTTGCCCACCTCTTAGGCTCCCTTTGACGAGGGGCTGCCCGAAGGACTGAGGGAGTTTTGCCGAAATCCAACCGATAACCCCTCTGTCTCAACAGGCAAACGACCCAAATTAACAAATGATTTTTCTTTTGGAGAAAATATGAAATACAATGCTGAAAATTATGACGTCGCCGTGATCGGCGCAGGCCACGCAGGTATCGAAGCGGGGCTTGCCTCGGCGCGCCTCGGCTGCAAGACCGCCGTTTTCACCGTCAATCTCGACTGGGTCGGCAATATGCCGTGCAATCCCTCGATCGGCGGCACATCAAAGGGTCACCTCGTGCGCGAGATAGACGCTCTCGGCGGCGAAATGGGCGTCGCTGCGGATAAAAACACCCTGCAAAGCCGTATGCTCAATCTCGGCAAAGGTCCCGCCGTCCACAGCCCCCGCGCCCAGGTGGATCGCCGAGCCTACTCCGACTATATGAAGGGCGTGCTCGAACGCACCCCAAATCTCTACCTCCGCCAGGCGGAAATAGTCGATATCACCCGTGACGGCAGCGAATGGGTGCTGCGTACCCGCCTTGAGGCTCTCCATAGAGCCAAGGCCGTCATCCTCGCCACGGGCACCTTTCTCGCGGGCAGGGTCTATATCGGCGACGTTTCATACGAGAGCGGCCCCGACGGGATGTTTCCCGCAACCGAGCTTGCCGCTTCGCTCAAGCGCCTCGGTCTGCCCACCCGCCGCTTCAAAACGGGCACTCCGCCCCGCGTGAATCGCCGCAGCGTCGATATCGACCGCCTCGAGCCGCAGTTTGGCGACGAGCACCCCGCCGTTTTCTCCTACGACAGCGGCATTGAGGTCAGGAATACCGAGCCCTGCTACATAACCTACACGGGCGCCGAGACCAAGCAGGTCATTCTTGAGAATCTGCACCGCTCGCCCCTGTATTCGGGCAAAATCGACGGCGTCGGCCCCCGCTATTGCCCGAGCATTGAGGATAAAATAGTCCGCTTCTCCGAGAAGGAGCGACATCAGATATTTGTCGAGCCGTGCGGAGCTAAAACTGACGAAATGTATTTGCAGGGGCTTTCTTCTTCCCTGCCGGAGGATGTTCAGCTCCGAATAGTCCACAGTATACCAGGTCTTGAGCACGCCGAATTTCTCCGCACAGCATACGCTATTGAATACGATTGCGTCGATCCGCTTTCGCTCCGTCAGACCCTTGAATTCAAGGATTTCCCCGGTCTTTATGGCGCAGGGCAGTTCAACGGCTCGAGCGGCTACGAAGAAGCCGCCGCTCAGGGGCTTGTGGCGGGCATGAATGCCGCATTGAAGCTCCTCGGCAAAGAGCCTGTCATTCTCGACCGCACCACTTCATATATCGGCACGCTCATCGACGATCTCGTCACCAAGGGCTGCTCCGACCCCTACAGAATGATGACCTCTCGCTCCGAATACCGCCTCATCCTGCGCCAGGATAACGCCGACCGCCGCTTGACCGAAATAGGCTACCGCGCCGGGCTTGTGCCGCAGGAGCGCTATGACCGCTTCCGCCGCAAGCTGGAGCTGATAGCCGCCGAGCGCAAGAGAGTTGAGGAGCTGTCGATACCTAAAACTCCGCAGCTCGATGAAATGCTTGTTTCACGTGAAACATCTCCGCTTGAGAAAGGCGTTAAAATGGCTGAACTGCTGCGCCGCCCGCAGGTGGATTACGCCGCGCTCGCCCCGTTCGATAAATTCCGCCCCGACCTGCCGAGGGAGATATTTGAGCAGGTGGAGATCGACATCAAATATGAGGGCTATATCAAAAGGCAGCAGATGCAGATAAATGAGCTGCACCGCCTCGAGGTCAAGCGCCTGCCGCACGACCTCGATTATTCGGCGATAACGGGTCTGCGCCTTGAGGCAATTGAGAAGCTCGGCAAGATCAGACCTGAGACGGTCGGTCAGGCCTCCCGCATCTCCGGCGTTTCGCCCGCGGATATCTCGGTGCTGCTTATCTATCTTGAGAGGAACGGTATTAATGGTGATAAATAAAGAGCTGCTGAGCAGCAACGCTGCCTCTTTGGGCGTTGACCTCAGCGAAGATATGCTCGATAAATTCGATTTGCTTGCTTCGCTGCTCATCGAGCAGAATAAAACAATGAACCTGACCGCCATCACTCAGCCGAATGAGGTGGTAGTCAAGCATTTTGCAGACAGTCTCTCGCTGCTCTCCGCCATTGAAGTGCCGCAGGGCGCAAAAGTGCTCGATCTCGGCACGGGCGCAGGCTTTCCGGGGCTGCCGCTGCTGATAGCCCGCCCCGATATCCGCCTGACTATGGTGGACAGCACCGCCAAAAAGCTCGCCTATGTCGCTTCGACGCTCGATAAACTCTCGCTGAGTGCCGAGACGCTCCACGCCAGAGCCGAGGAGGCGGGCAAAGACCACGTTTACCGTGAGCAATACGATATCGTCTGCTCCCGCGCGGTCGCCGCTCTCAATGTGCTTTGCGAATACTGCCTGCCTTTTGTCAAGGTCGGCGGCACATTCGTCGCTATGAAGAGCGCCAAGGCGCAGGAGGAATTGCAGCTCGCAGAGAAAGCGATATCGACCCTCGGCGGCAAAACCGTCGGTCAAAAGAGCTTCACTCTCTCCGACGGCGGCGAAAGAACACTGATTATTATCAAAAAGATTTCGCAAATTCCGCCGAAATACCCCCGTCCGTCCGCTCAAATCGCCAAAAAGCCCCTTTGATTTTAATCGAATATGCAGTTAAGTGTCGCTTTCGGGCGCACGAAAAAGCTGGACAAACCCTCCGCCGAGTGTTATCATCAAGGTAACGAAACCGACGGGGGGTCAATTATTGAAAAGCGCTAAATACAAAATAGGCGGTCAGATAATACTGATCCCGCAGGAGGATATTTATCCGAACCCGAATCAGCCTCGTTCACGCTTCGATTTCGATGAGCTTGAGGGTCTGGCGCAGAGCATCAGGCAAAACGGCATAATTCAGCCGATAGCCGTGCGGGTCAATGCAAGCGGTAATTATGAGCTGATATCAGGCGAGCGGCGACTTAGGGCCTCAAGGCTGGTCGGCATTTCGCTGATACCGTGTATAATAATGGAGGCGAGCGACGAGAAGTCTGCGCTGTTCGCCCTTATCGAGAATATGCAGCGAAGCGACCTCGGCTTCTTTGAGGAGGCGAGCGCCATTGAGAAGCTGATAGTCGATTTTAATATGAGCCGCGACGACGTTTGCCGCAAGCTCGGCAAGGCGGCGCCCACTATCTCAAATAAACTGCGGCTATTGAAGCTGCCCGAGGATGTCCGCCTCAAGATAACTCAGGAGGGTCTGACCGAGCGCCATGCCAGAGCGCTGCTGCGCCTGCCGACCCGAGCGCAGCTCGACCGCGCGCTCTCCATAATTTCGGACAAGCGATTGAACGTAGCCGAGAGCGAGAAGCTGATCGACCAAATGCTCTCCGCCGATAAATCGAGCAAAAAACCGACCGTCAAGCTCTTCAAGGATGTCCGCATCTTTGTAAATACCCTGAATCACGCCGTCGACACCATGCGGCGGGCGGGGATAGAGGCGGATTCCGCCAAGAGCGAAACGGATGAATATATAGAGTATATCGTCCGCATACCCAAAACTCGGAGCTGCGTTATCAGAACGAAGCGCTCCTCCGCTTAAATCTGACATCTTCCATACCATATCTTTCTCTTTCACACCCACATCCGGCAGGGAGGGCAGGCTTCACGGTCTGCCCTCCTTGCTGTTTCACGTGAAACATTATTTTTTATATAAAAAGCTTTTATTTTTCGCCGCAATATGCTATACTGTATCTTACCCCATAAAAAACACAGCGGGAGAGATGATTTTGGCGAAAACAGTTGCAATAGTTAACCAAAAAGGCGGCGTCGGCAAGACTACGACCGCCGTTAACCTGACCGCCGCACTCGGCGCAAAGGGATATAAGACTCTGCTCATTGATATCGACCCGCAGGGCAACTCCACCAGCGGCTTCGGCATCAATAAGCGTGAGCTTGCGAAGTCGTCATATAATGTACTTATCGGCGGCTGCCCCGCAAGGGAAGCAATAATCAAAACCGAGTTTGACAATGTCTCCGTCATGCCTTCAAGCATGGATCTTGCGGGTGCGGAGCTTGAACTTGTCGATATAGACAAGCGCGAATCAAAATTAAAGACCGCAATTGCCCCGGTCAAGGATGAATTTGACTTTATTTTGCTCGATTGCCCGCCCTCGCTCGGGCTTATCACCTTAAACGGCCTTTGCGCTGCGGATTCGCTGATGGTGCCCATCCAGTGCGAATTTTTCGCCCTCGAGGGTCTGGCGCAGCTTATCTCGACCGTCAGGACTGTCAAAAGGCTCTATAATCCCTATATTGAGATCGAAGGCGTGCTGCTCACCATGTATGACGGCAGGCTCAATCTCACTCAGCAGGTGGTGGACGAGGTCAAAAAGTGCTTTCCAAAGAAAGTCTATTCGACCTTTATCCCGAGGAATGTCAGGCTTTCGGAGGCGCCGAGCTACGGTCAGCCCGTAATGTATTACGACCGCTCATCAAAGGGGAGCAGCGCATATTCGGCTCTCGCGGACGAATTTTTGAAGCTCAACGGAAAGGGGATATAACATGGCACCCAAAAAGAACGGACTCGGCAGGGGTCTTGGCTCACTGCTTGCAGATAATTCTATAGAAGAAAGTAATTCAATTCAGCCCGTTAAACTTGATATAATGGATATCGAGCCGAATAAGGAGCAGGCGAGGAAACAGTTTGACGAAGCCGCCCTCTCGGAGCTTGCAGATTCCATTGCTCAGCACGGTGTGTTGCAGCCGCTGCTTGTCAGACCGATCATCGGCGGCGGATATCAGCTCATTGCCGGCGAAAGGCGCTGGAGAGCGAGTCGCATTGCGGGCTTGACTCAAGTCCCCGTTATAATTAAGGAATTGACCGACGACGAAGCAGCGGTAATTTCTCTTATAGAAAATTTACAGCGTGAAGACCTTAACCCTATTGAAGAGGCCTACGGTTTTGCAAGCCTCATCAAGGATTTTGACCTGACTCAGGAGGAGGCTGCCCGGCGTGTCGGCAAATCAAGACCCGCCGTTGCAAACGCTCTTAGGCTGCTAAGGCTCCCGCAGGAGGTCATAGACGCTGTCAGGGAGGGCAAACTCTCCGCAGGTCATGCCCGCGCCCTTGCAGCCATAGACGACGAAAAAACGGCGATATTTGCCGCAAAGACAGTCATGGAGAAAGGTCTCTCCGTGCGTGAGACAGAGAAGCTGGTCAAAGCCCTCACCGCCGAGAAAAAAGAGAAGAAGAAAAAAACGGCTGCCCGCAATTCTTTCTTTGACGAGGTGGAGCTTTCGCTCAACAACTCCCTCGGCAGGAAGGCGAAGGTGGTCACCAAGAGCGGCAAGGAGAGCGGCACGCTCGAAATAGACTTCTATGATAAGGATGACCTTGCCCGCATTGCCAAAGTTCTCTCGGCGCTTGAATAACATTATATAAAGCAAAATACCGTATCTCGTGTGAGATACGGTATTTCTGTTATTAAAATGAAAAAGCGATTTAAAAATGAAATAGCCGCCCTATTGGGCAGCTAAATCAAAAGTGTCGGCGTCGACCTATCTTCCCGGGCCGCTTCCAGCCAAGTATTTTCGGCACTGTTGAGCTTAACTACCGTGTTCGGGATGGGAACGGGTGGACCCTCAACGTCATCAACACCGACTAAAAAACGCAACGGCGTTTCTTGAATGCTCGACTATTATATTACATCTTTCGACGTTTGTCAATAGTTTTTTAAAACTTTTTTAATATTTTTTATTTGTTGCTTAAACTGTCGACAAATCCGGTCCTCTTGAGCAGCGTTGTAGAAGATATTTGGGCAATATAGACCTTATTCTCGCCCTCTTTGTTGCGGCAGACTATAAAGGATTTCGGCAGATCATAGCACACGTTCTCTACGATCCCCGCTTTCTCGGCCTTTGCGAGGTAGTCGCGGGTATTCTTTGATACAGTGGTGTTATCGAGGTCAAATATCCCGATTATATCGTCAAAGACTATTACTTTGTTCATTCCGAGATGAAGATACATTTTTTACTCCAATTCGTTTATCCGCCCGCCCTTAACTTCAAAGGTCTTGCCCTTTTCTGAGCGCAGGAGCTGCGACGGATCGCAGCAGGTGATGAATACCTGCCAATTATTAAGATAATTCAATATATATTTCTGCCTGCCCTCGTCAAGCTCGCTCATCACGTCGTCGAGCAGCACGGCCGGGCATTCGCCCGTGATTTTTTCGATTATGGAGGCTTCGCCGAGCTTCATTGCAATGGCGCATGAGCGCTGCTGCCCCTGCGAGCCGTAGACCGACGCCTCTTTTCCGTCGAGATAGAGCAGCAGGTCGTGCGAATGCGGACCTGCGGCGGTGTAAAGCCGCCTGAGGTCGGATTCTTTAGTCCTCTCAAGCTCCGAGAGCAGTTTTTGCTTTATCTCATTCTCGGTCATATTCTCCGCCGAGAAATCATAGCGGAATGTCAGCTTCTCTCTGCCGGAGCTGATGCCGTCATAGATATTGCCCGCAACAGCCGAGAATTTCTCGATATAATCGAGCCTGTATTTGATTATCCTCGCGCCGAGCCTCGCCAGCTCCTCGTTCCACGGGATGAAATATTCATCCGCAAACGGCCGCTGAGCATATTTCTTGAGCAGGGCGTTTCTGTGCTTCAGGGTTTGAATATATCTCGAAGTCACCGCCGCATAATTCGGCTTCACAAGGCTTATCGCCACATCGAGCATCCTGCGGCGCTCCGACGGACCGTCCCTCACAATGCTGAGCGTATTCGGAGTGAACACCACGGCATAGAATTTGCCCATCATCGCCCGCGGGGATTCCTCTTTTATCCCGTTCAGCTCAAGCTCCTTGCGGCTGTCAACGGTCATTACCGCCTGCTGCTCGCGCTGCTGAGAATAAAATGATGTTTCTATCCTCGCCTGCTGCTCACCGCTCTGGACGAGGTGGATATTCTTCCTCGTGCGGAAGCTGTAGAAGCCCGTCATCAGCCAGATACTCTCGATTATATTGGTCTTGCCCTGGCCGTTCTCGCCGTAAACGATGTTCATTTCCGGGTGCGGAACGAAAGAAACGGAGCCGATATTTCTGAATTTTTCAACGGAATGTGAGGTGATAATCATCTTTTCCGTTCCTTTCGGGATTATTCAACCGTATATATTACCCGCTCAAATTCTGCGCTGTCGCCGCTCCTGAGCTTCTTGCCCCTGAGCGTGCAGACCTCGCCGTTCACCTTGACTTCGCCGCCCTGTATCACAAATTTTGCATGGCCGCCAGTCTGAACGGCGTCGCACAGTTTTAGAAAAGCGTCAAGCCTGATGAAATCGGTGTCTATCTTTTTGGTAACGTGCTGTTTTTCAGCTATTTTTGCTTTAATCTTCATTTTTAAGCCTCACGGGAAGAATAAGGAAGATGAAGCTGTCGCCTTCTGCAGGCACAAGCAGTATCGGAGCTATCGCACCGTTGAGCTTTATCTTTATCTCATCAGTATCACAGACTCTTAGAGCCTCTATCATATATTTGTTATTGAAGCCGATGGTGCAGCTCTCGCCCTCTATATCGGCGCTAAGTTTGTCGTTAGCCGAGCCGAGTGAGGTCATACTGGATATCTTTATCATTCCGTCGGCGAATACGCACTTGACGGGGCTTTTTATCTTATCGGTAATTATGAGCGAGGTCCTGTCGATACTCTCAAGGAACGACTTGGTATCGACGGAAACAACGGTCTTGGTTGACGGCGGGATTGCCGCCTTATAGTTGAGAAATTCACCGTCAAGCAGACGGGAAATGATATTATAACTGCCTATCTCAAAGACGATATGGCGCTTGCCGACGCTTATCACGATATCCGCGTCGTCGTCATCCATGAGCTTGACCACCTCGGAGAGAGTCTTTGCGGGCACGACGAACGAAAGCTCTTCGCCGCCGTATTCAATATTCTCATTTCTTATCGCAAGGCGCACTCCGTCAACGGCAATGAGACAAATATGATTTTTCTCAATCTCAAATTTGATGCCGGTGTGGACTATCTTGCTGTCTTTAATTGCGACGGAGAAAATAGTTTTTCTCACCATATCTTTAAGGATGCCCTGATTGAGAGTTACAGTGTATCCGCCGGAGACCGAGGGAAGCTCGGGATATTCTTCAGCCGAAATGCCTATCAGAGTGGACTCAAATTCGCCGCTCGAGATAGAGGCAATCTGCCTTGAGTCGCTGTCGATGCTCACGGTGCTGCCGGGCAGCTTTCTGAGCGTCTCACTGAACATGTGGGCATTGAGGACGAGCTGACCCTCCTCCTCTATCCTTGCTGGTATGGAGGTGGTGATACCCATCTCGAGGTCATAGCCGGTCAAAGTGAGAATATTGTTCTCAGCGACCATGAGTATGCCCTCAATGGCGGGTATTGCGGTCTTTGTCGAAGCGGCACGCTGGACATTCTGGCACGCCTCGGAAAGCTCGATCGAATTACAAATAACTTTCATTTCGGTTACTCCTTAAAAAGATTTTCACATTCGTTTGCCGCATGACGGCGTCGAAGTGAAATTTCTGCGCCGCGCGCTTATAGAAAGGATATATAAGAGTATTATAGTAGTATTAGTAGGGGTGGGTGAAAATGTGGATAATCCGACCGCCCCTTGATAATAAAGGAAATTTTGAAAAATTCAGCCTTTTTTGACTCGTGGAAAAGTCGGGAGAATTCACTTACCTGTTTTTTACAGTGTTGAAAGCGTTAAAAAGCGGATGTGGAAAAGTAAAGGTTCGTGGAAAACTTTACATTTCTTTTCTGCCCTCGAGCGCTCTTATCAGGGTGAATTCGTCGGCATATTCGAGGTCGGCTCCGACCGGCACGCCGTATGCAAGCCTGCTCACGCTCACGCCGAGCGGCTTTATTATCCTTGAAATATACATCGAGGTGGCTTCACCCTCGACGGTCGGGTTGGTCGCCATGATTATCTCCTTGACCGTGCCGTCGCCGAGCCGCCTTATCAGCTCCTTGATGCAGATATCCTCGGGGTCAATGTCGTTCATCGGCGATATAACGCCGTGAAGCACATGATAAAGCCCGTTGTATTCATGAGTTTTTTCAATTGCGATAACGTCCCTCGGATCCTCCACAACACAGATCACCGAGCGGTCGCGCTCCTTTGAGGCGCATATCGTGCAGAGCTCGCCGTCCGTCAAGTCACAGCAGACGGGGCAGCGATGGATGGAGCTTCTCGCGTTAAGTATGGTCTGAGTGAATTTCTCGGCCTCGGCATCGCTCATGTCGAGAATATGGAATGCAAGCCTCTGAGCGCTCTTCCTGCCGACGGAGGGGAGCTTTGCAAATTGCTCTATCAGCTGCTCAAGAGACGGAGTAAAGCTGCCCATTAAAACAGGCCGGGGATGGAGAGGCCGCCCTTGGCTCTTTCCATTCCGCTCTCCATGGCTTCGTTTGCCTTGCGAATGCTTTCGTTGAACGCCGACATGATGAGATCCTCGAGCATCTCAATATCCTCGGGGTCGACTATCTCGGGCTTGAGCTTAACGGCAGTCACCTGATGAGCGCCGTTGACGGCAACCTCCACTGCGCCGCCGCCGACTGATGAGGAGAATTCGGTCGCTTCGACCTCCTGCTGTATTCTCGTCATATTCTCCTGCATTTCCTGTATTTTCTTCATCATACCGCCGGAACTGCTTCCTCCGGGAATTCTTGCTTTCATAGTCTTATCCTCCGTTATTGAAATCGTTTATCTTCTTTTTAAGCTCCTCAAGCGGGCTCGCCGCCTGAGTTTTTGGCTTCTCTTTATTTGCCACGGCTATCTTCATTCGCTTGCCGATGACCTTGTAAACCGCTCTTGCAAGCTCCTTTGAGTGCGTGTCGGTGCAGATGAAGTCAAACAGGGTCGGGTTATCGGAATTTATGATAACTCTGCCGTTTTTTATTTCTGCATTGGAATTTGAAAGTATGCCGTAAAGGGGAATGTCAAAGGTTTGCAGCGCTTCGAGCACCTCAGACCAGTTGTTAAACGGGCCGTCGGGCAGATCCGGCTCGGCGGGCGCTTCGGGCAGGGGAGCCTCCGATACGGGCGCCGCTTCAGCAGCCTTCACAGTCGGCTTCTCCTGCAGCTTCGGCGCTTCATGCGCCGGTGCAGGCTCTCTCGGCTCTGCCTTAACGGCAACTCCGCTTTGGAGCCTGCTCTCTATGGCGTCGAGCCTGTCGTATATATCCTGCGGCACTTCGCCCGAGGACGAAATTCCGCTGCACATTCTGATGACCGCCGCTTCAAGCTGTATCTTTTTGTTTGCGGCGTTCTTAATATTTTTTGAAGTCTCGCAAAGAATATCAATGCATTCGAGTATTTTTGAGAGCTTTAACCGAGCGGCTCTGTCCTTGAGGCTTTGCAGCTCCTCTTTTGAGCAGACTATCAGCTCGCCGCAGTTCTCGACCGTCTTTGCCACCATCAGGTTTCTGAAGTGGAGCGTCAGCTCGGTGCAGAGGCTGTCTATATCGCAGGATTCGTTGTGCAGCTTCGATATAAGATTGAGAGCCGAGGTTAGGTCACGATTCGCAATATACTCTGAGAATGAGAAAAGGTGAACCGTGCCGGCGATACCCGCCGCGGAGCTGACTGCGTTCTCGTCTATATTGCCGCTCATTGCGAGGCAGCGGTCGAGCAGCGAGAGAGCGTCACGCATTCCGCCGTCCGCTATCCTTGCAATAAGGCTTGCCGCGGGCTCGGTGAGAGTCGCACCCTCCTGCTGGGCGACATAAGACAGGCGTGCGGTGATGTCCTCAGGCGCAATACGCTTGAAATCAAATCTCTGGCAGCGTGAAAGTATCGTCGCAGGGAGCTTATGTATCTCCGTCGTCGCGAGGATAAAAATGACGTGGGCGGGCGGCTCCTCAAGGGTCTTGAGCAGGGCATTGAATGCCCCGATAGAGAGCATATGCACCTCGTCGATGATATAAACTCTGTATTTTGCGCTGACGGGCGTGAAATTTGCCTCCTCACGCAGGTCACGGATATTGTCAACGCCGTTGTTGCTGGCGGCGTCTATTTCGATAACGTCGAGAATGGAGCCGTTATCTATCCCGCGGCAGATCTCGCATTCGTTGCAGGGATTGCCGTTGACGGGCGACAGGCAGTTGACCGCCTTTGACAGTATCTTGGCGCAGGAGGTCTTGCCCGTTCCTCTCGAGCCCGTGAAAAGATAGGCGTGAGAGATACGGCCGCTCTCAAGCTCGTTTTTCAGCGTCTTGGTGACGTGCGGCTGACCGTAGACCTCGTCAAAGGTCCTCGGCCTCCATTTGCGGTAAAGAGCCTGATACAAGAGCGCACCTCCTCAAAAAATAAGGGCTTTTCCTTGGTCATATGGCGGTAGGCAGACTGTGGCGCACAAAACTGTCCGCTTAATGCTGCTCGGTTCACCCGCCTGACATGGTTCGCAGTGCCTTGTCGCACAGGACCCACACGCCACATGACCAAATAAAAGCCCATTCAATAACCGCTGCTTTGATCAGCAGCAATTATAACCGATTATCTATAAGGTATTATATAATAAAAATTAAATAATATCAAGAGAAATTTTCGGTTTTACAGTAAATATTTTAGTTTTTTCCCGTTTTAAGTAACTCTCGCGGAAATTCTGAATAATCTGAGAAAGAAAGGGGCTGATCTTACGCAGCAATCATATTTTTTAGGCTCGAGCGGCAAAAACGGCTTTTTCTCCTGCTTTTCGGAGCTTATGCCTAAAATTCCCGGGAGATATACTTATATCTTAAAGGGCGGGCCGGGCACGGGCAAATCCTCGTTGATGAAAAAAATCGCCGACGATATGGAACAAAACGATATCTCGTGCGAGAGGATCTATTGCTCCTCCGACCCCGAGTCGCTGGACGCCGTTATATTCCCGTCGCTGCGTGTCAGCGTGGCGGACGGCACTTCTCCGCATACCCTAGATCCGGATTACCCCGGTGTCGCCGCCGAGATAGTTGACCTCGGCGAGTGTTGGAATAAAGAAAAACTGCGTGAAAAAAGTGAAAAAATAATTGAGCTGACCGATAAAAACGCCGAATGCCACCGCCGCAGCAGGCGGTTTATAGACTCCGCATTCTCCGTCTACGGCGACGGCGAGAAGATCTGTGCCGACTGCCTTGATGAAACTCATCTGTCGAGATATGCCGCGCGGGTCGCAAACCGCTGGTTCAAGCGCCCGTCGGGCAGGATAGGGCTTGAGACCGTGCGCCTGCTTGAGGCAATAACCCCGAGAGGCTGTCTTTTTATGAGCGAAACGGCAATGTCGCTGTGCGATAAACGCATCGTATTTGAGGATGATTTCGGCATTGCGGCGTCAAAGCTCATCGGCGAGCTGCGGGCATATGCGCTGGCGAGCGGATTCTCCGTGATATCAAGCCCGTTTATCGGCGACGGAAAAAGTATCAGACATATTATTATCAAAGAATTATCGCTCGGGTTTTTCACCGCCGACAAGCTATTCCCGCTTGAGATTGAAGCGACTAAAACGGTCTCGCTGCGCCGCTTCTATTCGGCGGATAATATTTCGGCTCACCGAGCACGCCTGAATTTCGCCAAAAAAGCGTCAAAGGAGCTGCTCCGCGAGGCGATAAAGTCTCTCGCCTCGGCGAAAAACATTCACGACGAGCTGGAAGAGCTCTATATCGAGGAGATGGACTTTGATAAGGTCGAAAAAATACGGCAGCGGCTCACCGAGCGCATCTGGTCGTCAGATTGGTGGGGCGAAGAATAAATGAAAAAATCCTGCTGAATTTCAGCAGGATTTTTGCTGTATTGAATTAATAGCCCTCGGGGTTGTTGACCTGCCAGCGCCATGAATCCTCGCACATTTCGTCGATCCCTCTTGTCGCTTCCCAGCCGAGCTCTTTCTTAGCCTTTGAGGGGTCGGAGTAGCAGGTGGCGATGTCGCCGGGTCTGCGGGGTGCGAAGACGCATTTTATCTTTTTGCCGCAGGCCTTTTCATAGGCTCTGACGACGTCGAGCACGCTATAGCCCTTGCCGGTGCCGAGGTTATAAGTATAGCATCCTGTGCCGCCGAGCACCTTTTCGACCGCCTTGATGTGGCCGAGCGCCAGGTCGACAACGTGGATGTAGTCCCTCACGCCGGTGCCGTCGGGCGTGTCATAGTCGTTGCCGTTGACATTAACATGGTCGAGCTTGCCGACTGCGACCTGAGCAACATAGGGCACGAGATTTGCGGGGATGCCTTTGGGGTCCTCGCCGATCCTGCCGCTCTTGTGCGCGCCGATGGGGTTGAAGTAGCGCAGCAGGCAGACGCTCCATTCGTTATCCGCCGCATAGATATCTTTTAGAATGTGCTCAATGTAGAGCTTGGTGGTGCCGTAGGGGTTGGTGGGCTTGCCCTCGGGCATATCCTCACGCAGCGGGGAGACATTCTCGCCGCCGTAAACGGTTGCCGAGGAGCTGAAAACTATCTTTTTGCAGCCTGCGTCCGCCATTGCCTCAAAGAGGGTGACGCTGCCGCCTATATTGTTGTCATAGTATTTCATGGGCTTTGCGATGCTCTCGGGCACGCTCTTGAGACCCGCAAAATGGATGACCGCCTCAATTTTGTTCTCCGCAAAAACTTTATCGAGACCTGCCCTGTCACGGATGTCGCAATTGTATACTTTGACTTTCTTGCCCGTAATTTCTTTCACACGTTTTACACATTCGCTCTTGCTGTTGCAGAAATTATCGAGTATAATAGGATCATAGCCTGCATTCAGAAGCTCCACGCAGGTGTGAGAACCGATGTATCCGGCGCCGCCGGTGACAAGAATAGACATAATACGCCTCCATCAATCTGTTTCCGATTTCCATTATATTATAATGCTAAAATATTTGAGTTGTCAACGGAAGTGTAAACAATTTTAGGATAAAGGATGTGTGTTTTTTTGACAAGTTACGAAAAACTGCGAAAAGATGAAGAAATAATCAGTTACATAAACGCCGCAAACAATGTGCTCGGGGCGCTCGGCTTCACGGAGCACGGGCTTGCCCACGCCGCCAAAACGGGCGAGGACGCCAGCAGGATTCTTAAAATTCTCGGCTATGACGAGCGCACCTGCGAGCTTGCGAAGATAGCGGGTCTGCTCCACGATATAGGCAACACCGTCAACCGCTGCGACCATGCACAGAGCGGCGCATTCCTCGCGTTTGAGCTGCTCAGAGCCAGAGATTTTCCGGTAAGCGAGGTCACCGCGATAGTCACGGCGATAGGTCACCACGATGAAAAGACCGCCGCCGCAGTTTCGCCGCTCGCCGCAGCGCTCATCCTCGCCGACAAGAGCGATGTGCGTAACTCGAGGGTACGCAACAAAAAGACAGTGCAGAGCGATATCCATGACCGTGTGAATTACTCCGTCGTCAGCTCGTCACTCGATATTGAGCCGGAGAAAAAGCTCATCTGCCTGACTCTCATCATCGACACGCTCGTGTGCCCCGTGATGGAGTATTTTGAAATTTTCCTTGACAGAATGGTGCTCTGCAAGAAATCCGCCGAATTCCTCGGCTGCGATTTTGAGCTTATTATTAACGACACGAGGTTGCTGTAATGCTTGAACTTACCGATATCGGCACGATAAAAGCCCTGCTTGCCCGCCACGGCTTTCATTTCTCCAAGGCGCTCGGACAGAATTTCATAGTCAACCCCTCCGTCTGCCCCAGAATGGCGGATGAGAGCGGCATAGACTCCGAGAGCGGAGTTATCGAGATAGGCGCAGGCATCGGAGTGCTCACCGCCGAGCTCGCAAAGCGGGCAAAAAAGGTGGTCTGCATCGAGCTTGACTCAAAGCTGCTGCCCATTCTCGATGAAACTCTTGCTGATTTTGATAATATAGAAATAATCAACGCCGATGTGCTGAAAACCGATCTTGCCGCCCTGATAGAGGAAAAATTCGGCGGTATGCCCGTCTATGTTTGCGCCAATCTCCCATATTATATCACCTCGCCTGTGATAATGACCTTGCTTGAGAGCCGCCTGCCGCTCAAAGCTGTGACGGTCATGGTGCAGCGCGAGGCGGCGCAGCGCCTTTGCGCCCCCGTCGGCAGCCGCCTGTCGGGCGCGGTTACGGTGGCGGTGGATTATTACGCCGAGGCGAGGAAGCTCTTTGACGTCTCCGCCGGCTCGTTCATGCCTGCGCCGAAGGTGGACAGCTCCGTGATACGCCTTGATATCCGCGAGAAGCCGGGTATCGAGGTCAGTGATGAGAAGCTGTTTTTCTCAATGGTTCATGCGGCGTTCAGTCAGCGAAGAAAGACCGCCTCAAACTCCATCAGCTCGGGTACGGGCATACCGAAAGCCGTTGTCGCCGAAGCGATAGAGCGCTGCGGATTCCCGCCCTCCGTCAGAGCCGAGAGCATGACCGCCGAGCAGCTTGCCGCCCTCTGTGAAGCCCTAAATGAGCTAAAATAAATTGTGGAAAAGTTGATAAATTTAAAAATTCAAGCGCACTTGTCAGTCCGAGACAGGTGCGCTGTTTCCGTTATTTATTCAGTTTTTTCTGATAAAAGAGCACGTCGAGCCACTTATCCATCTTGAAACCGACCTTTTCGAGCTTGCCGACCGGCTCAAAGCCGTGCTTGCCGTGGAATGCAACGCTGACGGCGTTTTCCTCGGTGATGAGGGAGAGAATATTGACTATCCCGCGCTCTTTTGCGGTTTTTTCGATCTCGGCGAGCAGACGGCTGCCGACCCCGTGCGACACACAGGAATTATCGAGATAAATTGAGAGATCCGCCGTGAAGCGATACGCCGATCGCTCGTTGTATTTGTCAAGATAGGCGTAGCCGACGACTTTGCCGTCCTCCTCGGCGACAAGATAGGGGTAATCCGCCGAGATGCGCTTAACACGCTCGGCAAACTGAGCCTCGGTGAGCGGCTGCTCCTCAAAGGTCGCCGTGCTGTTGATTATATAATAATTGTATATCTCCACGCAGCGGCGGATATCTTCTTTTTTGATATTACGAATTATCATAGCGCCCTCCGAATCAGAAATATACACAAGTATATCACCGTCGGCGTCGAATGTAAATACGCTTAACGCTCAAAATGGGGCGAAATCAGCGCGAATGCTTGTTTATCTTTGATATTTCCTTGAATTTGCGCTCCTGTGATATCACGCGGCCTACGGTGAGATCATTCGCTTCAGCCATTGTCCATACCTCCCCATTTTTGTAAAAATCTCTCGAAATGAGCGTCAGCGGCGGCGATTATCGAGGATTTGTCCTCCGCCCCGTCATAAAGGCTGTAGAAAAGAAACATCGGCGCATAGAATTCCATCGCTTCACGCTCGGCGTTCGGCAGCCCGTGAGCGCCCAGAATATCCGCAACATACCCGAGCGGCCCGCCCGCAAGATATTGCTGATACATTGCCCGCATCTCGCCGTCGCGGTATTGCTCAAGGGTGAGCAGCCTGCGAAAGGCCGAGGCAAATTCGTCCTCGGTCCAATATCTGAGCTGTGCTTTGCTGAATTCGATAAGCTGACGGAGCGACGCGGCGGAGTAATCCTCGCCGCCCTCGGTCATGGCTTCCTCAGGCAGCTCAAAAAGGCGGGAACGCTCGGCGTCCCGCTTCTCCATTCGGGCGGTGATGCTGTCGAAGATGTCACGCTTGTTTTTATAGTGCTTATAGAGCGCGCTTTTCGTCATGCCGAGCCGCCCCGCAATGTCGCTGACCGACACCGCCTCGTAGCCGCTGCGGGAAAAAAGTTCAAGCGCCGTCAAAAGTATGTTTTCTTTTGTGCCGTTCATAATTTGCCCTCCAAGTGAACGCTCGTTTACTGTATTATATCCTTTATCTCGCAAAATGTCAAGGAAAAGCGGAGATGCTTTGATCGGACGAATGCAGTTTGTCCCTACGGGTGCTAATAATTACGGGCTTCTTTTGAATGTAGCCGACTTGACTGCAAGCAGACAAAAAATCGCCCTCTCGCAAGGAGAAGGCGATTATGTTTTAAGTTAATTCGGGGTCGGGCTGCGGGCCACGCAAGGCCGTATGCCCGACTTTCAACGACAGATCAATATTTGAAATCGCTGTATCTGACGTGTGAGGAACCGGTAGCGGTGCCCTTGCCGATGCTGATGTCGATGAAGACCTTGATATCGAAGTCAACGGAGAGCTTCTCAAGGTGGCCGGTAGCGCCGTCGATGACTGCGACGACCTTGGCGTTGTTGTAGCTTTCCTCTACCTTGGCGCCTGCATAGGTGCCCTCGATGGCGTCATAAATGACCTCGGCGGTCTTGTGGTCGTAGTAACCCTTATCTTCGTTGCCTACGCAGATGCCGCACTTATCAAGGGGAGCGTTGGTGAATTTCTTATCGGAGGAGCCGACGCTGTTGCCGCCCTTAATGTTGAGGGTTATGGTGTATTTGCCGTTAGCGAGGGTGCAGGTAGCGCCGGTAATGTCGGAAGCGGTAAGGGTGCTCTTGCGAAGATAATATCTTCTGGTGTCGGTGTCCCACTTGCCCTTGGTGACGGTCTCGGAGTACTGATTCTCTGCGCCGATGCCGATGAACTTATAGACAAGGCTCTTGAATGCCTTGAGAGCTACGCCTGCGTCCAGCACTTCGTTGTCGGTCGAGCGGGTCTTTTTGAAGCCGGCCCTTGCGTTGTAAGCGGAGTTGACGGCGTTGTTGTAGATGTTAAGGATATCAGCCGTTGCGGTGGGAGCGACAAGCTCGGCAACGTTAGCGGTGGTCTCGGGAGCGGTGGACTCCTCGGTGGCTGCGGTGACGTCGGAAGTCGGCTCGCTTGCGTCGGGTGCGACGGTGGCGTTTGCATCCTCGGAGGCTGCGGTCACGTCGGTGTCGGCTGCGGTGGTCTCATCGGAGGCTGCGGTGGTGGTTTCGCCGTTGTCCTTATTCCCGCCGCAGGCTGCGAATGCAAATGCCATTGCGAGGACGAGAAGCAGGGCTACAAGTTTTTTCATCGGAAAAAACTCCTTTCAAATTTTAATTCGGCGCAGCTCCTGTGCGCCATAGCTTAAACAGTATATCACATAATCTTCATTTTTGCAACAGAAACATTAAACTCTGCCGCAGCAGTTCTTATATTTTTTGCCGCTGCCGCAGGGGCAGGGGTCGTTGCGGCCGACTTTCTCCTTTTTGCGGACGGTGCGGCCCTTTTCGCTGCCGTCTGAGGCGCCGCTCGTGCCGGTTATCTGAGCAGCCTGCTCGCGCTTGGTGTCCTCCTCGCTCTTGATGACGATGGTGAGGATCTGCCTTGCAGTGTTTTCACGGATCTCTTCGGTCATGCAGTCAAACATCTCCGAGCCGACCTGCCTGTAGGCAACGACGGGGTCGGTCTGGGCATATGCCCTGAGGCCGATGCCCTTGCGGAGCTGATCCATGGCGTCGATGTGATCCATCCAGTTGCGGTCAACGTTGCTCAGCAGCACTCGCTTCTCAAGCTCGCGCATGACGGGTACGCCGTTTGCATCCTTGCCGAAAAGCTCCTCGCGGTCGTGATAGCTCTTGTGGGCGCGCTCAAGCAGCAGCCTTCTTGCCTGCTCCTTGTCGAAGCCGTCGCGGAAATCCTCCTCGACGGTGAGCCAGCCCTTGAATTTATCGCGCAGGCCGTCGATATTCCAGTCGTGCTTTGAAGCATGGTCGGAGCAGAAGCCGTCAACGGCCTCATTAACGCAGCCGTCAATCATCTTCAGGATTATCTCGCTGATATCGTCCTCATTGAGCACCTGATCGCGCTGGCTGTAGATAAGCTCTCTCTGACGATTCATAACGTCGTCATACTGAAGAACGCTCTTTCTGATGGCGAAGTTCCTGCCCTCTATCTTCTTCTGAGAGCTTTCGACCACGTTTGAGAGCATCTTGACCTCAAGGGGCATATCCTCGGGGGTCTTTAGGGTGTTCATCATGCTTGCGACTCTTTCGCCGCCGAAGATCCTGAGCAGATCATCCTCAAGCGAGAGGAAGAAGCGGCTGGCGCCCGGGTCGCCCTGTCTGCCGGAACGGCCTCTGAGCTGGTTATCTATACGCCTTGATTCGTGGCGCTCCGTGCCGATTATGAAGAGGCCGCCCGCCGCACGGACCCTGTCCGCCTCGGGCGCGATTTCTTCATCGTATTTTTTCTCAAGGGTCGAGTACTCGACTCTTGCGCGCAGGATCTCCTCGTTGTCCGTCTCGGCGAAGCCCGTAGCCTCGGCGATGATCTCCTCGGTGTAGCCCATGCGTCGCAGCTCGGATTTTGCGAGATATTCGGCATTGCCGCCGAGCTTGATATCGGTGCCGCGGCCCGCCATGTTGGTGGCGATGGTAACGGCGTTCTCTTTACCGGCTTGAGCGACTATCTCGGCCTCTTTCTCATGGTGCTTTGCGTTGAGCACCTCATGCTTGATGCCGCGCCTCTTGAGCATGGCGCTGAGCAGCTCGGATTTCTCGATCGAGACGGTGCCGACCAGAACGGGCTGACCCTTTGCGTGGCACTCCTCGATAGCGTCGATGACCGCGTCGAATTTCGCCTTCTCGGTCTTATAGATAACGTCGTTGAGATCCTTGCGTATCATCGGCTTGTTGGTCGGTATCTCGATAACGTCAAGGCCGTATATCTGGTTGAATTCGGCGGATTCCGTCATCGCCGTACCGGTCATACCGGAGAGTTTTTTGTAAAGGCGGAAATAATTCTGGAATGTGATGGTCGCCAGGGTCTTGCTCTCGTGCTCGACGCTGACGTTCTCCTTTGCTTCGATAGCCTGATGCAGACCCTCGTTGTAGCGCCTGCCGAGCATGATACGGCCGGTGAATTCATCGACGATGAGCACTTCGTTATCCTTGACAACATAGTCAACGTCGCGCTTCATAACGCCGTTCGCCTTTATCGCCTGATTGATGTGATGCTGTATGGTCATATTTTCGGGATCCATGAGGTTATCGAGGTGGAAGAATGCCTCCGCCTTCGCGATACCGCTCTTGGTGAGGGTTGCGGTCTTGGCTTTTTCATCCACAACGTAGTCAACGTCGCTGCCGACGATATCCTCAATGTTCTCCTTGGAGTTTGCCTCCTTGACCTTGACCGCTTTCAGCGAAACGGCAAAGCGGTTGGCCATTTTGTAAAGGTCGGTCGATTTCTCGCCTCTGCCGGAGATGATGAGCGGAGTCCTCGCCTCATCAATAAGGATGGAGTCCACCTCGTCGACGATGGCGTAGTTGTGGCCGCGCTGCACCTTCTGCTCCTTGTAGACCACCATGTTGTCACGCAGATAGTCGAAGCCCATCTCGTTATTCGTGCCGTAGGTTATGTCGGCGGCGTATGCCTGCTTGCGCTCGTCGCCTTCTTTTTCGTGAATGATAAGGCCGACGGTCATACCCATGAAGCGATAGACCTTGCCCATCCATTCGCTGTCGCGGCGGGCAAGATAATCATTGACCGTGACGATGTGAACGCCGTCGCCCGAGAGGGCGTTAAGATAGGCGGGGAGGGTCGCCACAAGGGTCTTGCCTTCACCCGTTTTCATCTCGGCGATCCGGCCCTGATGCAGGATGATGCCGCCGATTATCTGCACGGGGAAGTGCTTCAGCCCGAGCACGCGCCACGAAGCCTCACGGCAGGCGGCAAACGCCTCGGGGAGGATATCGTCAAGGGTCTCTCCGTTTGCAAGTCTCTGCTTGAATTCGGGGGTCTTTGCCTGCAATTCGGAGTCGGTCAGTTTGGAAAACTCCTCATCGAGGGCGAGCACCCTGTCGCAAAGAGGACGGATACGCTTGACCTCTTTGGTGGAATAGTCGCCGAAGATTTTTGTCAGAAAACTCATGTTTGCACCTCGTTATTTGAATTTATAAAAATTAAAGTTGTTTTTTAGGCTTTTTCATGTTAGAATTAGTAAAGAATTGCAAAGGAGGCCGCACCATGCCTAAGAGAAAAGACTACATTTCATGGGACGAATACTTCATGGGGATAGCCATGCTTTCCTCTTACCGCAGCAAGGATCCGAACACCCAGGTCGGCGCCTGCATAGTCAACGACCGCAACAAGATAATGTCCGTCGGCTACAACGGGCTGCCCTCAGGCTGCAGCGATGATGAGTTCCCATGGGAGCGCACGGGCGATGAATACGACACCAAATATCCCTATGTCTGCCACGCCGAGCTGAACGCCATTCTCAACAGCGGCGGCTCAAATCTCGAGGGCTGCAAGGTCTATGTGGCCCTTTTCCCCTGCAACGAATGCGCCAAGGCGATAATCCAGAGCGGCATCAAAGAAGTGATATATATATCCGATAAGTACGCCGACTCTGTCGGGGTAAAGGCTTCAAAGCGTATGTTTGACGCCGCGGGAGTGAAATACACTCAGATAAAGATGCAGCGCAACAGTATCGTGATAGATTTTTCACCTGATAAGATATAAAATATGTAAGATCCGGTCGGAGCAAAGGCTCCGACCATTTTTTATTATTTAATATTTAAAAGGTATATACTACCGAGCCGGCGGTTGCGCCGCTGCCGTCAAGAGCCCTGACGCTCATCACGCTCGAGGAGTCGAGCCACACGAAGCCGCAGCTCTCCTCAAAGAGCAGAGGCTCGCTGAATGCGGCGGGATCCGAGCCGTCGGCGGAGCAATAGATAAGGCTCTGCACCTTTGTGCCGTTTGAGTTCGCCTCGCCGTTGAAGGCAAAGACGAAGCGGCTGCCGTCGGGGTTAACGCTGACGAGGTCCGCGCCGTCGAGGTCAACGCCGCTGAGCGTGACCGCCGCCCCGGTGAGCAGGTCGGTAACGGTCAGGGTCTTTTTATTGACGAGATATTTGCCGTCCTGAAGATAATCGGCGAAGTAATCGCCCTCAAACTCGGCGAGCACCGTCTCCGAGCCGTTGTTGACGATGTTTGCGAAGCCGTTTGCGGTCTTTTTGAGGTAATGCATACCGTTGCCGTCATTGACAAACCAAAGACCGAGTATGTCGGAGACAACGACCTTGGGTCTGTAGGCGTTCGAGAGCACCATCACGTCGGCTCGCTTGCCCTTGTCGTCGGAGGTGTAGTATCTTGAGGAGAGGAAATACTTTGCGTCGCCGAGATTTGCAATGAAGTCGTCGGTCAGCAGAGTCCAGTCGCTCCTGAATGCGCCGTTTTTGTCGATAAGGCGGGTGTTGTTTGAAACATAGGTCGAGGTCGAGCCGTTGTCGAGATTAAACGAATATATCTCGGAGTAGAGCTTGGCGGGCTTGTAGTGGTCGTTCTTGTCGAAGTCGGCAAGCAGCAGGTAGCCATCGCCGTAGCCTGCGGGCTTCTTGATGAGCTTGACAAAGGCGTAGGAATAAACCTCCACGGAGGAGTCCATATCCGAGGTGAAAACGCCGCAGCCGAATAACTTGCCGTCTTTGCTTATATAATTTACCGTTACGGGGATCTTCTCATAGCTTGCGGAGAGAGTTGCCTTGACCTGCTTTTTCTCAAGCGAACTCGGGGCGAATGCGCCGCCTGCATACTCATAGAATGCGACCTCGCCGTTCAGAGCGGCGGTGTAATAAACGCCGTCGATGCCCGTGGGCAGATAGATCTCGCCGTTTGCGCCCTTGACGCTCAGCGAGGCGCTCGTCGTATATTTGCTGTCGGCGAACGAGAATTCCTCGGGCTTCACGATATCGGGCAGTATGCCGCCGTCCCCGCCGCCGCGGGTGATAAAGAATGCCGCTATGCCCGCAACGGTAGTCACGGCAAGGATTATTGCAATAATTTTAAGCGTTTTGGAGTTCATTTTTGTTCCCCCTTATAATTCGATATCCAGCTCGACAGGGCAATGGTCGGAGCCGAGCACTTCGGTGTGTATTTTTGCGTCCCTGAGATTTTCACGCAGCTTGTCGGAGACGACAAAATAGTCGATCCTCCACCCCACGTTCTTCGCCCTCGCCGAGAAGCGGTAGGACCACCAGCTGTAGATATTCTCGAGGTCGGGGTAAAAGTAGCGGAACGAGTCGATGAAGCCGCTGCCGAGCACGGCGGAGAATTTATCCCTCTCCTCATCCGTGAAGCCGGGGTTGCGGCGGTTCGTCTTGGGATTTTTAAGGTCGATCTCCTTGTGGGCGACGTTCAGATCGCCGCAGTATATGACGGGCTTTTTCTCATCCAGCGAGCGGATGTAGGCGAGAAAAGCGTCCTCCCACTCCATGCGGTAGTCGAGGCGCACCAGACCGTCGCGCGAATTCGGCACATAGACCGTTATGAAATAATAGTCGGCGAATTCAAGAGTTATCACTCTGCCCTCGGTGTCGTGCTCCGGGATGCCGATGCCGTAGGCGACGCTCAGCGGCTCCTCCTTTGAGAAAACCGCCGTGCCGGAGTAGCCCTTGCGCTCGGCGTAATTCCAATACTGATGATAGCCGTCAAGTTGCAACTCGACCTGACCGGGCTGCACCTTTGTCTCCTGCAAGCAAAAAATATCGGCGTCGAGCTTTGCGAAGCTCTCATAGAAATCCTTGCCGAGGCAGGCTCTGATGCCGTTTACATTCCATGAAATGAAGCGCTTGACCGCCATATTCTCTATCCTCCGTACCTTTTGGAGCTTAAATCGGGCATAAAAGCCCACTACCCTTTATAATTTTAAGGTATTATACCATATTTGGCGGCTCTTGTCATTACAAAAGTGTTAAATATTTTTTCTTTAAATTTCGTCTTTCAGTATTGACAAAAAGGCGGTTATGTAGTATTTTTATAGTATGCAAGCGGCAGTAACCATGGGCAAACTGTGCAATCTGCCAAAAACATAATGAAAGACTATTTTCAGGAGGACATCACATGAAAAAAATTTTGGCGCTCCTTCTCGCTTTTGCAATGCTCTTCGCATTCGCAGCCTGCGGCGGTAAGGATGACAAAGAAACCAAACCCGAGACTACGACCGATCTTTTTGCAGCTGTAGATGATGACACCACTGCGGCTCCCGCAGACGACACTACCGCAGCTGTTCCCGCAGACGGCACCACCGCTGAGGCTCCCTCAGAGAACGCTTCCGAGGCAGCTCCCTCAGAGAACGCTTCCGCAGCTGACACCACCGCTGCCGCAAATCCGAACGCACTCAACAGCTCCGATATAGCTGAGATCGTTGCTTTCTACAACAAGGCTCACAAGGCCACCAAGCCCGCCCCCAAGGGTCACTCCACCATGAAGCTTGACGGCGCCATCACCGGCGACGGCGCTCTCGGCGGCGTGCTTAAGGTTGCCTCCCCCATAATCCAGAGAACTCTTGAGAAGAACTCCGTGGAGACCGACTATATCCCCGGCAAGGGCAAGCTCCAGGCGTCCGATGTTGTCAAGGCTAAGGCTGTTTCCAAGAACGGCGTTACCGAGATCGTTATCCAGCTCAAGGATCAGGTCGACGGTCCTCAGGCCGACGCCCATACCGCAGGTCCCGTTGCAAGAGGCATCGGCACTCTCGGCAATATTGATAACGCGATCAAGGAGCTTGGCGCTGAGCTTTACAGCGGCAAGGACAGCATTACGCTCACCTATAAGGACGCATACATCAAGTGCAAGGTTGACGAGAAGACCGGCAAGATCACCGGCGGCACCTGGCACTATGCAGTTCATGTCTATGTCGGCGAAGCAGAGATCAAGCTTGGTCTTAAGTTCACCGCTAAGAACCTCAAGGGTATCGTTGACTACACCGTTACCATCTGAGCAAATCAATAATCACCGAGCCGGAGCGATCGCTCCGGCTCTTTTTTTGCCCGCAAAACGTGTTCAAAGCTTGTTAACTTGACCGTGCTGTAATTATATGGTAATATATATACGGCAAATAGCCGAAAACTGCTTGCGGAGGATATAATATGAAAAAATTCACAGCCGCTTTGTTGGGGCTTATTATTGCCGTTTCCTGTCTCAGCTTTAGTGGGTGCGGCGACAAGGGAGGATTCTATGAAAACGAGTTGGAGGTCACTCCCGATGACCCGTATTCGGCGATAGTTAAGCAGAAGTGTGAGACTGCTAAGAAAGTATGGAATCGCTCTGGTAGTGAAAGCAAGTTCGAGCAAAGGGCCGAGGATATCTATTATTACCTGTATGACATCGATGAAGACGCGATCCCGGAGCTTATTCTCGGCGACCGCAGAGCGACGCCGGACAAGGTAATGATAACGGATATCTACACCTCCGTTGACTGTAAGCCGGTCAAGTGCTGCAACGACAGATGGTGGTATTTGGAGAATGTGATAGATAGGGAGATACAAATTGACGGCTGGATCAAAACCACCTTCGGCAACAAGCTCGCCCCGAATTATTGCTTCGTCAAACTCGGTCTTAACGGGGAATACAACTTTATGTACGCGCTCTATCAAGACGGCGACAAATTCTCTGAGGACAGAAGTTTTGAGGGCGAAGTTCGGCACAACGATAATTTGTTCAAATCGGAATTTGAATTCTACCGTGACAGGATAATTGACGGCACTTTGCCCGGACCGCCCGCAATCGAGCTTAAATGGTCACGCATTGACGAATATAAGTCGGATACCTTCAAAATCGCTGTCGGCGGCAGGTCGATATCGGAGATGACCGATATTTTTGAGGAGCTGACTACTGAGAATGCTACCATTCCTGTATCGGAATTTGCAGCAAAATATGCGAATATGAGAATTCCTGCCGATGACCCGTATTACTCCGTGATCACGGAACGCTGCAAGGGTATGCTCGACGACGACAACGAAGATTTTCGCGAGTACCGTAATGTTCAGAATTACTACTGCCTTTATGATATCGACGGCAACGGTGTTGTGGAATTGCTGCTTGCAAGCGACCAACCGTATGACTACTGGGGCGAGGAAAACAAGGCATACGGCTTCTCCAACGACTCGATCTATACCGTCAAGGACAGCAAGCCGATAGAGCTAAAGGCTACTGAAAGCTACCATGAATTCGGCACCGGCGTATTGGGTTACAGCTGCTACGACCGCACTATATACACAAACGGCGTTATCCGCTCGGAATTCGGCAATAAATATGAGCCGAGCTACGGCTATGTCCGCCTCGTTGACGGTGAGCTGACGGAGCCGGAGCTGCTGGAATATGAAAAGGGCGAGCCGTATTGGGGGATGTACAGCAATGTGCCGTATGAGTATAAGCATTGCTATGTGAAAGACGGTCAAGGGCAGACGGATATCGTAACTGCGCTCGAGTATATGCAGCGCAAGGCCGAGATCGAGAAAGACCTTGTCCCCGTGGAGCTGGATTGGCGTCCCCTCGAGGAATACGGCAAAAAGTAAATACAAAGAAACGGCGCACCTGCCTCGGTCGGAGACGGGTGCGCCGAATTTTATTTCAGGATATTTTGGATTTTAGCGATCTCGTCGGCGGTGAGGCCGAGTGACGAGATATAGCCCATGATGCCGCCGTAATTCCCGTCGAGGAAGTCGAGGGTCGAGCACATTTTGTCGGGAGAGGATTCGAGCCTCGTGAGGTCGGTCTCCCAGATGAGCGGGGAGCCTGCGGCGATCTCCTTCTCATAGAACGGGCGCAGGTAGGTGAAGGATATCTGATAATCCGCCACTATGTCCTCACGCTCGACCCCCGCGGCGCCGAGCAGCAGCGCGGCGAGCAGCCCGGTCCTGTCCTTGCCGCCGAAGCAGTGAAACATAAACGGCGCGTCGGTCTCGGCTATCAGCTGCAGCACTTTAGCGTAGTTCGGGGCGTTCTCGGTCAGGCTGTAGATATACATATCCGTCACGCTCTGATTTTTGGAGGTATCGGGGTTGACCTCGAGCAGGGGAATGTTGACGCATTCAACGCCTGGGATATCATAAAGCCCGCTCGGCAGGTCAATTACTTCGTTCTCGCCCCTCAGGTCAAATATGCGGCGGATGCCGAGGGAGCGCACCAGCTCGATATCGCTCTGAGCCGTGCCGTTCGGCACCCCGCAGCGCAGCGCCTGCCCGTATCGGGTCACGCCGCCGTCAAACGGATAACCGCCGAGGTCACGGAAATTCACAATTTTATCGGCTCTGTATCTTCTCTGCATGGCTAACTCCTTATCGTATAGCGGTATAAAATAATATTATCACGAAAGCTCCGCAAAAGCAACGGAAATAAAAAATCCGCCTCTGCCTGATCGACAAAGACGGTTTAATTGGAGCGGATGACGAGGCTCGAACTCGCTACCTCCACCTTGGCAAGGTGGCGCTCTACCAGATGAGCTACATCCGCAACTGCAAAAAGGATTATATCAAAACAAGGGCGGCTTGTCAAGAGAAATTTTGATTTTCCTGCGGATTTGATGAAAAAATTTCCATCCGCCCTCCCCGCGCGGCGGCGAAGAGGGCGGCAACTATAGTTTTGCCGTTTATCTGTCAAGTATTCGCCCGTCGGTCGAGATCGTCACGACCTGCCACGGGATGAATTTGCCGCTCGCCTGAAGCGCCTTCTTCACGGCGTTCTCAAGCCCGCCGCAGCAGGGCACCTCCATACGCACGACGGTCACGCTTTTAATGTCGTTTGTGCGGATTATCTCGGTCAGCTTCTCGGAGTAATCAACGCTGTCGAGTTTCGGGCAGCCGACAAGCGTGATGTGATTTTTGATGAAGTCCTCGTGGAATGCGCCGTAGGCGTAGGCGGTGCAGTCGGCGGCGACGAGCAGCCTTGCGCCGTCAAAGTACGGGGCGTTCACGGGCACGAGCTTTATCTGCACAGGCCACTGCGAGAGCATACTGCGGGCGTGGACGTGGCTCTCTTCGCCGCATTCGGGTCGATCGTGGCGCTCTATGCGCTTTGAGTGCGTGCCGGGGCAGCCGCAGGGCAGCGTGCCGCCGCTTTTCTCGGCCTTGCTCGCCTTGACCGCCGCTTCGTTGTATTCCGCCGCTTCACGTTCAACAAAGGTTATCGCCCCCGTTGGGCAGGCGGGCAGGCAGTCGCCGAGACCGTCGCAAAAATCGTCCCTGAGCAGCTTCGCCTTGCCGTCCACCATGCCGATGGCTCCCTCGTGGCAGGCGTTGGCGCACGCGCCGCAGCCGTTGCATTTATTCTCATCAATGCGAATTATCTTTCTGAGCATTTCACTGCCTCCTTCGGATTTTACGAGCCGTGCTTGACTCTGTGCCTTGATTATAGTACAATTGCAGCGGGAAGTCGGTTGAAAAATCAACGGAGGTGACAAAAAATGAAAGAATTTTTATCCATTTTGCGTTCTTCGCCGCTTTTTGCGGGCATCAGCGACGGGGAGATATTGCAGACTCTCGAAATTTTCGGCGCAAAGATCAAAAATTTTAAAAAAGATGAGTTCATTCTGCGCGCGGGCGAGCCTGTCGAGGGCATGGGAGTGCTGCTCTCGGGCAGCGGGCTTATCCTGCGTGAGGATTTTTGGGGCAACAGGAATATTCTCGCCTCCGTCGGGGTCGGGGACTGCTTCGGCGAGGCGTTCGCCTGCTCGGGCGGGGCGGAGTCAAATGTCGGCGTGATCGCCTGCGAGGAGTGCAGGGCACTGTTTGTGAGCGTCAAGCGGCTGCTTTGCGACAGTGGCTGTCACAGACCCGCCTGCGGCAGGATGATAAAAAATCTGCTTGCCGAGCTGGCGGCCAAGAATCTGCGCCTTAACGAAAAAATAACCCACCTCGAGCAGCGTTCGACCAGGGCGAAGCTGCTCTCCTACCTCTCGTCGCAGGCGCAGCGCTGCGGCTCGGCGGAATTCGATATCCCGTTCACCCGCCTGCAAATGGCGGATTACCTCTCAGTCGAGCGCAGCGGTCTGTCGCAGGAGCTTGGCAAAATGCAGAGCGAGGGTCTGATTGAATTCAAGCGAAATCATTTTATCCTGAAAATGCGGCAAACAACCGTTTGACTTTTCGGCGAGTATTATATATAATGAAAACGCAAAATAAGCGTAACGGAGAATTGATATGAAAAAATTTATCAGCGTTATCCTGCTGCTCTGCGCCGTGCTCGGCGCTCTCACCGCCTGCTCGGGCAAAAACGGCGACGGAGAGATATCACAGATACCCGTCAACGACGCCCAGCTTGACAAAATAGCGAGCTTCGGCATCACCTACAAGACCCAGCGCATAGTCGTTTACGCCCATGCGAATAATTATGTCAAATATGTCGTCGCTGACTATGAGGACGAAAAAAAGACCGCCGAATGCTCATATTATTTCTATAATAATGAAGAAGCATACGGCAAGGCAAAGGCGGAGCTTAAAGGCACCACCGCTCAGTTTGACGATTCGGCGTGGCTCGTCTCCCTAGGCGAGGGGCTTGCGGCCTACGGCAAATTTGAAGCGGATCTCGAGCTGCTCGGTAAGGACTACACGGTGAAATATCGCACTGAAGAGAGCACGACGGCGTTAAATTAAAAAAATGAATAAATCCTCATGCTCCGGCGCAAACTATTTGCAAACGGGAGCGGCTCGGCCGCTCGGTTAACTCAACGAAAAGGAGTATGAGATAAATGAAAAAGACGGTGACAGCCATTGCAGCCGCACTGCTGCTGATAGCGGCAGTCCTCACGGGCTGCAACAAGTCAAATAACGGCACCGTGACCGACCCGAACCATACGGATAAGAGGCTCACCGAGATGTCGGAAATGCTCACCGATAACATGAGCAGCGCCGCTCCCGCAGGGACCACCGCTATGGACGGCACTACCGCCGCCTGACAACCGAAAACGAAACGACCGTATCCCGAAAAAATCGGCGATACGGTCGCTTTTTTATTCCGTTGTCACGTCGAGCAGGCGGGCGCCGATATACTCGGCGAGGGTGTTCGGCTCAACGCCGACCGTTTCACCCCTGACCCCCGCGCTGACATAAATCTTGTCAAAGAGAACGGCGGTCTCGTCAATGACGGTGGGGAACTGCTTTTTCATCCCTATCGGGGAGCAGCCGCCGCGGATATATCCCGTGGTCTTGAGCAGATCCTTGACGTGCAGCATCTCTATCTTTTTTTCGCCGAAGATTTTGGCTGTTTTTTTTAGGTCAAGCTCCTCGCACGAGGGGATGCAGCAGACGCCGAAGCCGTTCTTTTCGCCCGCAAAGACCAGCGTCTTGAATATCTGCGCCGGGTCCTTGCCGAGCTTCTTTGCCGCCGATTCGCCCGAGAGATCGCTCTCGTCCACGGGATATTCGAGCAGCTCATACGGAATTTTTGCCGCCTCGAGCAGGCGGATCACATTGGTCTTATTCATTGCCTTACCTTATTTCTTAGATATCCTGAATTCAAAGGAGTAGGTCTTGCCGCTCCTGAGCTTATAGGGCTTGTGCAGATAGGCGCAGCCGGGCATATCGCCGCCGACGCCCCTCTCCGCCGCATCAAGGCAGAGGGTGATGCAGTTATCCTTCTCAAGCTCAAAGAGGTGCTTTGCCCTGTCGAGCTTCTCGGGGGTGTAGTAGCCGAGGTTGAAGCCGAACGGGATATCCATTGCGTCTATCACAATGCCCGAGCCTGCCGCGTCGGTTATCTCGAGCGAACGGGTGTCCGTCCTGTGGCCGTTCTCCTGCGGGCGCATATATCTGTGCTCCAGCTTTGCGACGGTGGAGGAGTGGCGGGCGTTCTTGGCGCCCGTTTTGCGGTCGCAATAGGTCTCCTGCGGACCTCTGCCGTACCATTCGACATTCTCAAGCGTGCTCTTTATGCCCACTCTCATGCCGACCTTGAGCATCGGCAGAAAGAGGCCTGCCGCCGTGTGCTTCACGGTGACCTCGCCCGCGGGGGAGAAGAGATATCTTGTCGAAACGCCCGCAACAAACGGCGCCTTCCACTTGACGACGACCTCAACGCCCGACGGGGTCGAGGCGGCCTTGACGGAGGAGGCGATGGTCATGTTCGTCGAGCGCTTCCACTGATAGAGAGGATGTATCCCTGCGAGAGCGGGAGCAAAATTCAGATAGCCCCTGTCGTTATCGGTCAAGGCTCTGAAGAAGTCGGGGCGCAGCGGAGAGCCAGCCTCGATAAGCTCCTTGCCGTCGTATTCGAGAGAGGAGAGCGCGCCTGCGGTTATCTTGGCGCTGAAGCCGTCGCCGACCACGCTGATATTTTGCCCGTTCTGAGCGAATTTAAGCGTGCCGACCGCGGGGCGCCTCTTGGCGGCGGGGGCTTCACGCAGCATGAGCTGATTGAAGCTGATCTCGTAGCCCGCCTTTGCCCAGGGTCTGTCTTTCTTCTGAATGAACGAAACGGTCAGTATGACCTCGCCCTCGGGATAGTCGGCGAGGCTGACGGGGAGCTGAAGCTCCCTCTCCGAGAGCGGCTCAACGGTGAAGTCGGTGATATCCCCGCTCTTGACCGTGTCGCCGTCAACGGTGACGCTCCAACGGATCGCAACGTCGGCGGTCGATACAAAGAGATTTTTATTCTTTATGACTATCTTGCCGCTCCTGCAATCGCAGTCCGCAGCTTCCAGATTCGAGTAAACATTCTTGACCTCGTAGTATGATGGCTGAGGCATTCTGTCCGCCGTGATGATACCGTTGGCGCAGAAATAATAGCTTGTGTTGCCCTCGTCGAAGTCGCCGCCGTAGAGCCATTTTTCCTTGCCGTCCTCAACTCGGCGGATGGACTGATCGACATAGTCCCAAATGAAGCCGCCGCACATATGGTCAAACTGCTCAAAATCATCGACGTATTCCTTGAAGTTGCCGAGGCTGTTCTCCATGGCGTGGGCGTATTCGCAATAAATGACGGGGTGATCGGCGTATACCTCGGCGGGCACGGGCTTGTTATCCGCGGCGAGAGTGTTCGCGACGTTGTCGTAGAGGGTGGTCTTTATCTCCTCCTTGCGGCGGAGCTTATCGACTATCGACTCAACGGGATACATGCGGCTGATGAAGTCGCTCTTGGTGAAGTCGAAATCGCCCTCGTAGTGGATGGGTCTTGATTTGTCGAGCGCCAGAATGGCCTCTTTCTCATAGGTGAAGTTTTTGCCGTCGCCCGCTTCATTGCCGAGCGACCAGAAGCAAACGCAGGCGTGGCTCCTGTCACGCAGCACCATGCGCCTTGCCCTGTCCTCAACGGCCTCCTTGAATTCGGGGTTATCGCCGGGGCAGTTCTTGCGGCGCACGCCGTGGCTCTCGACATCGGCTTCGTCCATCACATAGAAGCCCAGCTCGTCGCAAAGCTCATAGAATATCTCGGCGTTGGGGTAGTGGCTCGTACGAATGGCGTTGATATTGGCGCATTTCATCATGTAGAGATCCTGATAATATCTCTCGCGGGGCACTGCCCAGCCGTTGTCGGGGTCAAAGTCATGCCTGTTGACGCCCTTGATAACGACGCGCTTGCCGTTGACGAGCAGCACGTTGCCTTTTATCTCTATCTTTTTGAAGCCGATGCGGATGCACTTCGCGCTGAGTGTTTTTCTGCCGCATTTGAGGGTAACTACGAGCTTGTAGAGATTCGGCTCCTCGGCCGACCAGCGCTTGACGTTCTCCTCGATGTGAGAGAATCGGAGCACGGTCTTGCCGCCCGCTGCGGTCACTTTCTCCGAGCCGATCTTTTTCATCTTGCCGCCGACGCAGAGCGAGGTTTCGACGGTGCATTCGGCGGGCGCGGCGTAATTGCCGAGCGTCACTTCAAGCCCGAGCGTGCCGTTTGTGTAGCTCTCGTCGAGTGAGGCGTTCGCAAAGATATCGCGGATGCAGAGCTTCTCCTCGCCGTAGATATACACGTCGCGATAGATGCCCGAGAGGAACCACATATCCTGATCCTCGAGGTAGGTGCCGTCCGTGTAGCGGAATACCTCGACGGTTATCTGATTTTTGCCGGCCTTAACGTATTCGGTGATGTCGAATTCCGCGGGGGTCATCGAGCCCTGTGAATAGCCGACCCTGTGGCCGTTGATATAGAGGAAGAAGCCGGCCTTGACTGCGCCGAAATGAATGAAAAGCTCCTTGCCCGCGAATTCCTCGCCCAGCTCAAAGCTGCGGCGGTAGATGCCTATTTCATTCTGCGAATGGTCGATCTTGGGGATCTCGCTCTTGACGGTCGAGAGGGCGTGGGGCAGATAGGCGCAGAGATAGATGGGCTTGCCGTAGCCCTTGAGCTGCCAGAGGGAGGGCACGGTGATGTCGTCCCATGCGGAGTCGTCAAAGCCGTCGGCGTAGTAATCAGTGCGCACGTCGTCAACGCCCTGCTGCCAGTAGAATTTCCATTCGCCGTTCAGCGACAGGCGCAGCGGAGGCTCGCCGCCCTCCAGAGCCGCCTTCGCGGTCGGATAGGCGGGCGCAGTGTTGTGCCCGTCCTCCTTGTTCTCCTTTATGATGTAGGGATTCTCCCAGTATTTAAGCTCGGTCATGTCATCCCGTCCTTTCGGTGGTAAATATATAATCATTCTACCATAAAATATCGCTCTTGTCTACTCATACCCGCGCTGAAAATTTATATAAAACCTTTTTTTAAGCCATAGCCAAGCTGAAAATCAACGACCCCCAACCCAATATATGAGTAGGAGGCCGTCGGTTAATTGTTGCGTGGTGCTAAATATTACTTTACGAGCGCCTTCAGCGCATAGGGGATAACCAAATTTGAAGAGTCTTTGAAAATCCACATTTTGAAGCAGTCCCTTACAACCGCTTTATGTGTGTCATGACGCTGATTAATACCACAAGAACCCGAGAAGAAGAATCCTTATAAGAACTTGCCACCATGCATATGAGACATTAACGGTGCAGGAGTCAACATCGCCGGTATCGGTATTGGTTGCGGTTATTGTTACATTGCCTGTTTTAAGAGCGATAATATTGCCGTTTGAATCAACGGAAACAATATCAGGATCTGAGGAGGTGTAGATAACCTTATCGCTGCTTGAAACAGCAAGATTTTTTGTTGCCTTATAATACATCGATACATTCTTTTCGGCAAACTCAAATTTGCTGTTTTGCATATTGGCGATCTTTACATCATATACACCGCTATTATCGGATGAGGCGGCTATTTCAACATTGCCTGCAATGCCGGTGCCGTCGCCGCTTATCTTGATATTGCTGTAATCAGAGTTGAATTTGGCGGTATTGATTGATGTTGTATCACTGTAGACGGTTACCGTTCCTTTTCCGCTGGCACCATTAACAATAACTCCGTCATCCGCATATACAAGGTTTATATCGCCGTTGCCGTTGCCGACAAAGCTCATCATATCGCAAACTTCATTGTTGAGTGACAGACTTCCGCTGAAATTAACATTATCGCCTATTGCATAAATACCTTCGTTTTCTGATATAACGACGGTATCGGCCGTAGCGGTTACGCTTGCATAGCATTTATCATTAGTGACAGAAGCGCTGATCTCATCGGAACTGCTTTCGAAAGTGAAAGCGCTGCTATCATTCACTTCAAAAACAAGTGTTACGGGTGCGGGCGAGCCGTCCGGAGTTGATTTAACTATCATGTGTGTGGAAACGACATCCATATCGCCGCTTATATTGCCGTTTTTGACAGTTAATTTTTGGCCTGCTTTGTTTTCAACAGTGACTTCACCGTTAAGTTCAACACTGATCTGCGTGTTTGCGCTCTGATTATAAGATCTTGTATTAAGCACCATATCATTATTAGGTCCGTCGATATCTATTTTGTCGAATTCCGAAAAGTCAGTTAAGAACTCAATGCCATAGGGTCTTTCATCACCGTTTACTACGCAGGAGCTATAGTTTCTGTCAACATGCACCGTGATATAGTCCTCACCATATCGATTATCGTATGCGATCAGATTATATCCGCCGTCCGAAGCGTCTTCATATCCGACAAGGGCAATCGCATGCCCTTTAATCTCCTCTTTTCCGTTTGAAACTTCTTTCCAGTAATAACAAAACAGTGTGAGTTTGCCGGATTTTACGCTGCTTACCAGTTTCTTAAGTCCGGCGCTCCAATTGGCATTGCTGTTAAAATAGGAATCCCCACGCATTACCGGTATTTTTTGAGATAAAAAGTAGTAGTTTACAGCGCTTTGAACGGCAGAATTCTGATAAGGAGCGTCTACGTCGTATAGCGTGCTTGCCTTAGGATCAAAATTCTTCGGAAATGCAATTTGTCCTTTTTTGTTGAGGATAGAAGCTACAGCCATCCCGTAACAAGATCCGACCCACTGGCTGTTTCGCAGTTCTTGCATACGATTTATATATGTGCGCGCGTTTGCGGGGCTGTAAATCTTTTTTACATAGTTTGAGAGCTTGTTGAAGTCTGCGTTTGTGATTGTATAAGTTCCGCTGCGGAAATACCAATCGCTGTTTGTAAAAGAAAAGATATCGTTCTTTGTAAGGAAATAATCATTTTTGACCCAAACAGCGTAAAGAGTCGTGTTGCCGGAGAGGGTGATCGTGTTCCCTGCATAATACTCCGGTGCAGTTGCCGAGGAGGATTTTGACCAGCCGAGGAATGTATAGCCGCTGCGAGTGGGAACGGTTGAGCTTATGGTATAGCTCGTGCTGCCGCTTTGTGTGCTCGGCGCTCCACTGCCGCCGTTGGCGCTATACGAAAGGCTGTAGGTGCTTGGAGCTATAATATTTGAGAGTCTTAGTGCGGGGCGGATGCCTATAAATGTTGCATATGTTTCAGCGCGGCCAAGTCTTCCATTGCTGTCGATATTCACAACAAGCCCAGAGTGTGTTGAAGCGGTTCTGAGTAGCCAATTAGATGCTCCACTATTATCGACAAACGTTCCCTGTATCTTGGCGTAATCCGTACATTTGCATGAACGTGCAGTATCATATGTTTGACTGGAATCTTTGAAACCATACCTGGAGTTTGTTACATCACGAAAAGAAGGCAAAAACAACTTATCTTGAGTTTCTTTTCCGTCAAGCTTGTTATAGTTATCAGAATACGCGCTGTTATCAAGCTTTGTTGTTAAAATTTTATTCTGTTGAGTTGATGTAAAAGCTGTATTATTAAACTCCCCATTTAACCACTTTCGGATGCTACTGGTTTTATAATCAACAGAGTAATTTGTGTGCTCAGCACTGTTCCACATAGCATCCGTGCCGTTTATCCCATACGGGTCAGTACCGTGCAAATATACAAGGTTGCTGAATGCTTGAGCGTCCAACGAAAGCTCACTTAATACAAGTCCCTCATCAGGATCGAGTATTCTCCATTTGAGAGGTTCATATATAAAATAGTAAACTGTATTAATATCGTAGCCATTATCATCTTGAAAAGTGTTTTCTGACGAGGATGCAAATATTGTTAAGTTAGGCCGGAGCTGTGTTAGTCGCACCGCACGATATTTCTCACCGTCAAGCGTGATATCGGCATATTCCATCCAGTTGCCCGGCTTCATTGAGCCGTAGTTGCCGTCGCCGCTGTAGTAACCGTAGCTGACCCAGCTTTTTGCTGCGGCGGTTAATTTTGCGAGGGTAGCGCTGTCCTTAACCTCACTCTGCGGATATGAGCCGAATTCGATAATGTCGCCCACGTTATATTGCGGCTTTGCTGTGGTTACGCCTCCCGTGGTTGATCTTCCCCAATCAACATCCGCTTCGGCCTTTGCCACAGTTAAGAATTTTGCCGCCATACCGCCGACGACGAATGTCCCGGCAATCATAACGATACACATTATAAACGACAATGTGCGTTTGAATTTTTTCTTCATGGTTTTTCCTCCTCTTTTTCACTTTGCGTTTTGTCGGCTCAACGCCCCGAAACGGACGGAAATCAAGCCGAAGTATAGAATAATTATACCCTTTTTGCTCCGTCTTGAATAGCCCGTAAAGCAGTGACGAATCGTACACGATTTGACGCTGTTTTATCTACTATACACAGGGAAAGAAAAGCCTTATAATTATTTATAAATATGTAAATTAAATCAGGTTTTACTTATAAATTGTCAAATGCGGGGGCTAAAAGATGAAAAAGGAGAAGTTGGGATTTCAAATCAAAGAAGACGTCGAAAAAGATGAAATACAGCTTAGGCCTTCGCAAAGCAAAGCCGTTTTTAAGCTGATTTCTTTGAACACAGAGGAAGAATATATTCTATCCGGAGAAAAATCTTTTATAGGCCGGTCAGCGGAAAACGATATTTGCATAAATGACAAAACCGTTTCCGGAAGGCACTGCGTATTAGAAAAGAAAGAGAACACTTTCTTTATCCGAGACCTTCAGAGTTCTAACGGAACATATGTTAACGGCAAAAGGCTTGGCGAAGCAGAAGCAGAGCTGAAGAATGGATATATTTTAAGTTTTGCAAATAATAAATTCAAATTTGCCGTGGTTGATCTGCCGACAAAAGAGCAGAAAAAAAGTACGAAAGTTATTTCTGTTTGCTCAGGTGAGGGAGGATGCGGAAAGACTTCTTTGCTGCTTTCACTTGCAAAAGACCTTTCCGAAAAAGGATACGAGGCTCTTTATATAGATGCGGAAAGCATAAATACTTTTCAGTGCAGTTTAGGTAACGACAATTTTAAATATGCGGAAAGCGCAGAAAACCTGAGGACATATGAAGCATTATCATATAAAAAGCTCAAAAGCAGCGTAGTAAAGACAAATTATGGGTTTGACGTTTTCTCGCCGGTATTCGGTTCTGCCGAAATGAATGATATAAAGGTGGAATCTTACTTATCGATTATTAAACTTATCGTCATTAACAAAGAATATGATTTTCTGTTAGTCGATACAGACACTCAGATCGGGGAGATGAAAACCGCTTTAATAGGCATGAGCGATTTGGTTTTTGCCCTTCGATCCGATCGCAGAGCTGCAAAAGAAAAGCAGGATATTTTGTCTGCTCTTTTGGATTTAAAAAACGAAAGATTTGTTATGGTTGTTAATGAGTTTAGTGTTGCTCAGCGGGGCGTTTGCCCGGAATCTTTTAATGTGAGAAATCTTGACAGATTTCCCAATACCGCCGAAATGGAACTAAATGAATTGATAGATTTTACGCTTAAGAGGGTAAAAAATGCTTGAAAAAATAGTAATAGTATTTAGACAAATCAAAAACAGGATGGTTTTTGACAGCGAATTAGAGATACCGACGAATATGACCGCCAACGATTTGATAGTGGCGTTAAATCAACTCTTTGATCTCGGGATGAATATAAACAAAATACAATCGTGCTATTTGAAAGCCGAGAATCCTATTGCCTTGCTTAAGGGTGATAAAACAATTGCGGATATAGGTTTAATCAACGGGTCAATAGTCATTTATAACGACAATATTGCAGGTGAGAAGTTCAAATGAATTACAAAGTGTTTATTTCCGGGAACAAACTCCATAAAGAAATTGTAATGGACGAAAGCTGTAACGGTATAACGATTGGAACGGCTAAAGATTCTGATGTGAGATTAAGAGCCGAACTGTTTTCAACACCGTTTACAGTACAGATAATAAAAAACGGAGATACCGTTAAGGCGGTATGTTCGCAGGGATCGTACTTCACATTTGACAATATTAAAAAGTATCTCTCTTGCCCACTGAAACACGGCGATTCGGTTGTGCTTCGAGATCAACACACCACTGAAGATTTGATAGAAATCTATTTTGCTATAGATTTTGAAAGTGCTTCATATTTGTATGATTTGGAAATTGATACGAGGAACAAACAGCGGATTTCAATAGGAGGCAATCGGCAATACGACATAAGACTTAATAACGCATATGCGCGGGAGGATTATGTGTTGGTCTCCTGCTTGGCAAACGGCTTTTCAATTACCGAACTTAGATCAAAGTATGGGGTGTATCTTAACGGTAATCCTGCGAAGGCCGGGCAAACATTTGGCGAAGGAGACTTTATTTCTTTCTCCGGTTTTTCATTTTGCTTTTTTAACGGAAGGATTTTAACCTGCGATCAGCCGTCGCTTTCTACGGATCTTAAAACCACAAAAATAATCGACCATGATACAGAATGGGCATACCCTAATTATAGCTTAAGCAGCAGGCTGAAATACAAAATCCCGATGTACGAAATCGAAGTAAAAAAGGCACCTCCGAAACCTGCAAAAAACAGAAGCAGCTTTTTGATGTCTTTACTGCCGTCGCTGGCGTCTCTTCTGCTTGTTATTGTGTTGAGGGGAATTCTCGGCAACTCACACAATGTGATGTTTGTGCTTTACAGCGTTTGTTCGATGTCTATTGGCATTATAACGACAATAGCGTCGTTTTTTCAAAAAAAGAGATATTATCTTGAAGATATAGCAGAAAGAGAAAAGAATTATAATGAGTATATAGAGGAGAAAACGGCGGCTATAAAAGAATGCAGGGCGCTTGAACTAAAACTTCTTAACTTAAAATACGCATCCTTAAGAGACAGTATCAATTCAGTTTTTCGTTTTGATAGGAGAATATTTGAAAAACGCCCGACCGATGATGACTTTCTGGACGTGTGGTTAGGAAAAGGAGCTGTAGCAACATCATGCCCTGTAGTTTTCCAAAAAGAGGAGTTTACAGATAAAACCGACAACCTTGAGAGCATTCCCGAGCAGCTTTCAAAAAAATTTGCCTACTTGGAAAACGCACCGGTAATATCGCATTTCGGCAAATCTAACTGTGTCGGAGTAGTTGGGCAGGATATAGACCTGCTGATTAATGTTCTTAAAAACTCTGTTTTAGATATAGCAATAAGGCATTTTTATAAAGACGTCAATCTCGTTTTTGATATTAATAAGAACGACTTAAAAAAACTGTCATGGATAAAATGGCTTCAGCATGTTCAAAATGATGCACTCAATATTCGTAATGTAATGTGCGATGAAGAAAGCGAAAACGTCATTTTGGAGTATTTATACAGCGTATTGACCGAACGAAATGCAGCGTTAAAGGCGCAAAGCGATAAGGTTACGCCTCTTCCGCACTTTGTCGTATTTGTTTTGAATTCGAAATCGGCATTATCTAAGCATCCGATTTCAAAGTTCTTCTCAAACTGCAATGCGCTTGGGTTTACATTTGTATTTTTAGAAGAAGCGCCGGAGTTTTTGCCTGTTGGATGTAATGAAATAATTGAAATAAAGTCGGAGTTCGATGATGGAGCTATTTTAAAAACCGAAGATAGTGCCGTAAAAAACGAGTTCCGAATTTTAAAAATCTCAGATTCCGAGGCTACAGCAGTTGCACAAAAGCTCTCCGGAATTTATGTAGAAGAAGTGAGCTTGGAAAGTGAACTGACAAAAAGCATCACTTTGTTTGATATGATGGAAATAATGTCCGTTGATGATATTGATTTGACTCAGCGGTGGAAGAATTCACAAGTGTTTAAAAACATGGCGGCACCATTGGGCGTCAAGAAAAAAGGCGAAATTGTTTATCTGGATATTGGAGATCGAGCCGCAGCGCATGGCCCGCACGGACTGGTAGCGGGAACCACTGGATCGGGCAAAAGTGAAATTATCCAAACATACATTCTGTCTATGGCTACATTGTTTCATCCCTATGACGTCGGCTTTGTCATTATTGACTTTAAAGGCGGCGGTATGGCAAATCAGTTCAAAGAACTGCCGCATCTGATCGGGACAATAACAAATATCGACGGTCGAGAGATAAACAGATCACTTTTGTCTATTAAAGCCGAACTCGTTAAACGGCAAGAGCTGTTTTCTGAAAACGGAGTTAATCATATAAATGATTATATTAGACTATATAAGCAAGGAAAAATTTCTCAACCGTTGCCGCATTTAATAATGGTCGTTGATGAATTTGCCGAGTTGAAAGCCGAATATCCTGACTTTATGAAAGAAATCATAAGTGCAGCGCGAATCGGCAGAACTCTCGGTGTCCATCTTATTCTTGCAACTCAGAAGCCGTCCGGCGTTGTGGACGAGCAGATATGGAGTAACTTTAAGTTCAAATTATGTCTTAAAGTGCAGACTAGGGAAGATAGCTCAGAGGTCATCAAGTCTCCGTTGGCGGCGGAGATTGTTGAGCCGGGACGAGCGTATTTTCAGGTCGGCAATAATGAGATATTCGAACTTTTTCAATCTGCTTATAGCGGCGCAAAAGTTATTGACGCTGCAAATTCGGACGCAAAGAGCATTGAGATTTTTTCACTTAATGACTGGGGCAAGCGATCGTTGATTTATACGAACAGAAGCAAAGGCAGCGATGATGATGCACCGAGTCAATTAGAGGCAATAGTATCATATATTAATTCATATTGCAGGACAAAGCAAATAAAACAGCTTCCGGGAATATGTCTTCCGCCTCTTCCGGATGTCGTTATGGAAAAAGATATTGCTTTATTGCCCAAAACCAAAGAAGAAGGACTTTGTGTGTCTGTAGGTTTGGTTGATGATCCGAATCAGCAGTATCAGGGTGCGCTGCAATTGGATCTGTCGACGATCAACACATATGTCATCGGCGCATCGCAAACCGGAAAAACCACATTTCTTCAAACGATCATTTATCAAGCAATTACACAGTATTCGCCTGAAGAAGTTAATATTTACATTGCTGATTGTGGCAATATGGCGCTCAAGGCGTTTGAGAATGTAAATCACGTCGGCGGTGTAGTTACTACGGCAGAAGAAGACAAGATGGCCAATCTGTTTAAGCTTATAAATAATCAAATCAAGACCAGAAAAGAGAAATTACAAGAAAAAGGTCTCGGAACATACAAAGCATATGTGGAAGCCGGCTTTACAGATCTGCCGCAAATAGTGCTAATAATTGATAATATTGCAGTTTTTCGTGAATACTATCCGAATTTCGATGAATACACTATGGCGTTCTCGAGAGACGGATTAAGTGTCGGTATAAGCATGATTGTCACATCGCTTCAGACCAACTCAATTGGTTTCCGTGTGCTTTCTAACTTTGGTTCCAGATTTGCATTCAACTGTAATGATTCCGGCGAATACGGCAACCTGTTTGACAGATGTAAAATCGTGCCTAAGGATACACCGGGACGCGGGCTCTGTACGGTCGAGAAGAGGGTTCTTGAATTTCAGGCATCGCTTTGCATTGAAGGCAAAAAAGAGATCGATCGCGTTAATAATATCAGGTCACTAACCGAGCGGATAAATGCCCAATTCGGCTCGAGAAGGGCGTTGCCGATTCCCGAGGTGCCGCAAGTGCTCAGGGCCACCGAAATTGCTGCCGTTCATCCTGTGCTTTATGGCAGCGGCTATAAAATACCGATCGGCATTAATTTTGATACGGTTGATTTTGAATACCTGGAACTTTTGAAAGCCGGAGCGTTTGGTATTTCCGGGCGCGAAAAGAGCGGGAAGACAAATTTTATCTCTCATATCCTAACAGCAATTAACAGGAATATTTTTAAGTCCATGACAGAGGCATATGTCATCGACAGCTCGGCGGGATCTTTGGAATTCAGCAACAGATTTGGGTTCGTTAAACACTACAGCTATTCAGCGGCGTCACTCTCCGAATATGTTGATGAGATTCTGGCGAAACTCGAAGAAAGAAAGGAAATGGTTTCTGCCTCCGTCGGAAAAACTCAAACTGAGGCGCTTGAAAATGAGCCGCTTTTGCTTTTGGTCATAGAGAATAGTGAAGTGTTCGATCTTTTAGCTGAGGATAAGCAACTTAATCTCAAGTTTAACCGCATATTTAAAGGATATAAAAAGCTGAAATCAATGATTATCTTTACGGACATTGAGAATATTGCATACGGTTATAATGCACCTGAGGCAATAAAATATCTGAGAGAGAATAAGAAAATGATGGTCTTTGATGATGTACAAAACATTAAAATCCTTGATGTTTCATCCAAACAGGTTAAAGCTTTCACAAGGCCGATTGTTCCAGGTGACGGCTATTACTTCATGGATGGCGAAATGAAAAAGGTTAAAACAATTCTTAATGATCTGAGGTGAAATCAATGACGAATATGGTAGAAAAAATCGACACCACTTCATTTGACGATGCCATTCGCAAAATATGGGATGCTCGGGACGCCTTTTATGAAATAAAGAGAGATTTTGACGAGATCGGCAAAAATGTTATGGCAAATTGGGACGGTGAAGCGAAAAATGAATTCAAGAAATCCTACAATTGCATGGCAAGAAAAATCAAAGACGAAGAGGATAACTTGACTTCATTTGGCCAAGAGCTTGAGGCGATAAGAGATATGTATAAAAAAGCCGATGAAGAAATAAAGAAGCAGCTGGCTCAATGAATATTTACACAGGAGGGTGATCAAATTGGGCAAATGGCAAGATCAATATGAGGTTCGAAAGCTGGAAAGCTGTAAAAAAGATCTCTTCGATGATGATAATCAGATCGGTAAGATTAATAGCGGACTTGACAATTTAGCTCAGGAATTCAGAGAGCTTATCTCTTGTGAATTTACTGAGCAAATAGCGTCGAAATTAAGCGACTACAAATTCTCAAGCGCCTATAACGATAGTGATCTGGTGAATGCAGGAGCTTATCTTGATAAAGAAATCGCAAGAAGAAATCAAGAGATTAAAAGCAAATACAGTTCAAACGGGGGAGATGTTAGCTAATGAGTGAACTTGCGATAAATTACAGAAAGGGCAACTTTACATCTTCCGCAAATCGGGTCAGCCGTGCACTGAATTCAAGATATAGCGATTATACAGGGATAAAAAATAGATTAAACAGTATTAATTCATTAAGCACATATCTTAACACAGCCGGAAACTACTTAACAAAAAAACTTACTAAAATCGAAGAATGTGATAACAAGATTTATAATTTCAAAAATAATGTTATTGGATTTGTCGAGTATGCTAACGGAGTCGATAAACGTATTGCAAGCCGTATTTCTCAAAATGCAAAAACAGTTTACAATCAAGTGGGTATTAAAACCGGGTTAATCGCGTCTTGCGTCAGATTCCTGAAAAATGCATGGGATTGGGTAAAAGAGCTTATAAGCGATGTTGGAGAATTTTTCGAAAATGTCAAAAATGAAATTGTAAAATTCTACAACGACAAATTAAAGCCGATGATTGATTCCATAATGGATTTCTATAAAAGGGAAATTGAGCCTTACTTGCGTGTCGTTATGGATGGAATTGGAGTTATTCTCGGAGCGGTGGCTCTGCTGGGGGCTATAGCGGCAATATTGGTTGCGGCAACTGCAGGGGCTTGGATATGGGCGCTTGTCGGAATTGTTGCAGGAGCGTTTTTGGTTATTGACTCTCTTTTGAGTTATATAAAAGATTGGGCGTCAGCTAAATATCACAAGGATGGTAATTATGAACAAAGCGAGTATGCTCACAATATTAGTAACCGTGATCTCTTTTACAACGCCGGAGGCGATGGAGCAGCAACAGCATATGATATAGGAAGTATTATATCATTTATATATGATCTTGGAAATCTTTCAAAGGGAGTCTACAAAGGAATAAATAAAGCTTGGAAATCAAGCGACTCTTTTGTCAAGAATCTTTCTAAAGTTCCTAAGGTAGTGGTTAAGGAATTCTTTGGGTGGAAGAAGAAAGATAACTCAGAGCCGTTCTTTTCTTCAATATCAAGCGGGAAAAGGGCTTTGTATCCAAACGGGAAACCGGTTCTCGGCTTGATAACATATAGTAGCGATAAACAGATGTTAGCCTTTTTAAACCTTACAAGAAATTATAAAAATTATAAAAAGATTTTTAATATTTTTGATAAATCGTATGACTATGACAAAAAAAGATTCCAGATATCCCCAAAGCAGTTTGGAACGGTCGGAGGAATTGTGGACTCAATAAACAATCTTATGAATAATCTTTTGATTAATAGGTACTATTAATTCCTTGAAAGAGTCTATACGGTGAAAAACAAATAAGGAGAAAAAATGATGAATACTGCTACAACTGAATATTTAAATCAAGCGCTGTTACTCTCAAATATGGACAAGTTTGAAGAAGCGTTGTCTTATGTTGAAAAGGCCGAAGCCGCAGATCCTATGGATATCGATGTGTATTTCAGGAAGGGTGAGCTTTATGTCATGCTGGACATGCTCGACGAGGCACAAAATGCGTTTGAAAAAGCTCTGCTGATCGATAAGCAGAGCGGAGAAGCGTATTTTCATTTGGGCAACGTAACCGTTCTGAAAGACGATTTTCAAGGCTCAAAAAATTTCTATGCAAAAGCCATTGCAAACGGTTTTGACGCAGCTCAAGTATATGTGAACCTTTGCAATGTCAGTGAGCATTTCAACGACTATCGTGCCGCCTTGGACTACGCAGACAAGGCCATAAAAGCGGACAAGTACAGAGGGGACGTATATCTTAAGAAAATTGAGCTGCTGAGGCTCCTTGGCAGGGTAGAGGACATTACTGCTACTTGTGATAAGCTTATTGAAACCAATCCCGATGTTTTTGAAGGCTATCATATCAAGTTCCTTACACTTGTAGAGCTTGGGAAAATTGAGGCAGCAGAGGAAACACTGAAAACGGCCATGATACTGTTCCCCGACGATCCTGGATTTATGCTTGATAAGGTGCGGCTCCTCATGAAAAAAAATGATTCGGCAGGGGCTTTGAAAGAAATTGATAAGGCTATAGACGATATGGAAGAGGTGCCCGTTGAATTTTGCATTGAAAAATCAGAGGTCTTGCTGAGCATGGCAAAGCCGGATGAAGCAAGCTCTTTGCTCGAGGTTGTGGTTGAATCCGAATATAACCAAGAGGCCTATTATCTGCTATTAAATATCTACATTGCACAGGAGAAATTTGACAAAGCGCTTGAGGTATCTGAAAAAATCATCAGCTCGGAAGAAGATACTGCAGTGTATTATTCGGCGCTTTATTACAGAGGTCTCTCACTAAAAAAACTCGACAGAAACGAACAGGCACAAAAAGCGCTTGAAGAGGCAAACGAAAAACTCCGCTTTGCCTGCACATTAAATCCGATGATGCTCGACTTGTATATCTTTAGGGCACTTGCCCTGTTTGACTTGAACAGGTATGAAGAATGCTTGGAAATGACCGATTATGTTCTCAGCGTTGCGGATGAGTTTTCTGCGGCGCACCTTATTAAAGCTCAGGTGTATGAAGCATTGGGCAATAAAGATAAGGCTGCTGAGGAGACAAGACTTGCCGGTGAGCAGTCGGAGCTTGTTTCACAGATTTTGGAGGCGCAGTAAATGGCAAATAAGCTTCGCGTCAACCCCGATGAGCTGCGTGACGGGGCCAATAAATACGGCGAGCTTGACACTAAGCTCGCAAACACAATTAGCAAAATCGATGAAGCGATCAATATCTTAAAGGACTCGGATTGGAAATCGGGCGCAAGTTCGGCTTACTTTAGCAAGTATGATACTCAGTGGAAAAAAAGTCTGGAAAATTGTCAAAAGATGCTCCATTTTATGAAGGAGGAGCTTTCCAATGCGGCAAACGAATTTGACAATTTATCCGGAGAGGTAAAAACGCAGATTCTCGACCGTATGCGTGATTGATTTGATTGACTGGATTTTGTCCATTCAATATAACCGGTATTTGAAAGGAGGCGAAAATAAATGGCAGAACGTATTTTACTTACCCCCTCTGAGATGAAAGAAGTATCATCATCAATAAAGGGAAAGGCAGAAGAGGCTAAGGCGATTTTTGAAGAAATACAGAAACTCGTCCAGAGCCTTGAGGAGTCTTGGGATGGCGCCGCGCAGGATCAGTTCTTTGAGCTGTATGATGGAATGCATCCTCAGATTATGCAGATTGCGGAGGAAACGCTTCCCGGCTTAGCCGATACCATTGAAGCAGTAGCTTCTGCAATAGAAGAAGCCGACGCAGAGATTGCTTCCTCGCTCAAAGGAAATGGCTGATAAGCCAAAACTACGCTTACCGGAGCTTTGCAGTTTTGCAAGGCTCTGGCGGGTGGCTTGTGGTGATTTAATATGAAATTGGACTATTTTGCATTAACTTGCCCCGGTGGAAGAGAGGTCAACGAAGATTCATGGGGGGCATTTGTTAATGATAACGGAGAATTGTGCTTTGTTGTCGCTGACGGTCTTGGAGGTCACGGATTCGGAGATCTCGCGTCTCAAAAAGCGGTATCGGTTTTTGAAGAAGTCTTTGACGGCTGTAAGTCCGATGCACCGGAGGAATTTATTGACGCGGCGTTTGCAAAAGCTCAAGACGAGATCCTTAATATGCAAAAGGAGCGCCACAATAAGCAAGGCATGAAAACTACATGCGTAGCCTTGTGCGTTTTTCAGGATAAAATCAGGTGGGGATATATAGGCGATAGTCGGCTATACGCATTTAAAAAGAATAAAATTGTTTTTCAAACGACAGATCACAGTGTGCCACAGTTATTGGTTATGGCAAAAGAGATTAAGCCCAGACAGATTAGGCATCATCCGGATAGAAACAAACTTCTGAAAGTCTTGGGTATCCCCTGGGAAGAAAAGCAGTTCCAAATTTCACAAGAATTCAAACCGGATGATTTTGATGCCTTTTTGCTTTGCTCCGATGGATTTTGGGAGTTAATTGATGAAAAGAGCATGAGAAAGCATTTGAAAAAGTCGGTTTCCGCTCAGAATTGGGTGGAAAGAATGGCTTGTGAAGTTAATGAAAATGGAGCAAACGAAGAAATGGACAATTATACAGTAATTGCTGTTATATTAAATAAAGAATAAGAGATATGAAATACGAAATAATCAAAAAAAGCATTATAGGGAAGCGGCCTGAGCAGCAGGACGCCGTTGATTACTTCCGTGCTAATGGGTTCTTATTTGCAGTAGTGTGTGACGGAATGGGCGGCATGAAAGGCGGAAGTGTGGCTTCGCAAACTGCTTTAGCATGCTTCAAAGAGCTGACGATGAATGCCGAGAATTTGTCAGAGGATTTGCCGGAATTCTTTCTCAGAAGCATAGATATTATGGATGAAGCCGTTTTTCGCATTGAAGATGAAGCGGGAGATAAAATGAATTCCGGAACAACCTTTGTTGCTCTTGCAATAAAAGATCGTTCAGCATTTTGGCTGTCTGTAGGCGACAGCCGGCTTTATATTTTGAGAGACGGAGAAATACTTCAGGTAACTCGCGATCACAATTACCTGTTCACCTTAAATCAAATGCTTTCTGCCGGCGTTATTTCAAAGACGGAGTATGAGGAGCAATTATTCAGAGGGGATCGCCTTACAAGCTATCTTGGTATGGGCGGGATCGAATTTATGGATATTTGTCAAGCCCCGTTTGCGCTTAAAAGCGGCGATTATTTGATCATCACGTCGGATGGACTATATAAAACTCTTTCTGACGAGGAGATTCAAGACATTATTATAGATGCGCAAAGCGTTAGAGCGGCGGCAGAGAGGATGGTTGATTCGGTTTTGGAGAGAGACAGAATCTGTCAGGACAACACATCTTTTGCTCTTATAAAAGTTATGGAGGATTGAAATGAAACCTGTTAAGTGCCCGAACAATCACTATTATGATTCAGAGAAATATTCTGAATGCCCTCATTGTGCAAAAGAAGGCCTGTTAAATATCCACAAAAGCGTAAAAGTCGAAGAACCTGTGAAGGAAAGTCGTGAGAGCGAAAAGAAACACTTTTCTTTATTCAAAAGAAACAATAAAAACAAAGAAGAAAACACCAAAAATAAGCCTCATACCGAAAGCGAGGTTTTTACATCTACAGATATTAAAATTAATGTAACTGCCGAAAACGGTAAAGACGATGATTTTGTTGAGCTTCCCGAAGAGCCGGCGTTTGAGAAAACCGTTAAGCTGGAAATGGAAGATGTTTACTCAAACTCCGAGCAAGAGAAACAGGAGAGGGAAGACGAAAGCAGCTATCAAGAGGAGCCTGTAACAGCAAAAGATAATTCATTGACTGCTGCGGTAAAAGCAACGAATTCTGCAGTGGTCTCTCAAGATAGCAAGACGGTATGCTTCTTTAATGCGGAGACCGAAACCGAGCCGGTCGTCGGCTGGCTTGTCTGCGTTAAAGGCAATTATGTCGGCGAGTCGTTTAATTTGAAAAGCGGTAGAAACAATATAGGCAGGTTGGTTAGTATGGATGTTGCTCTGGCAAAAGAGCCGAGTGTTTCCCGTGATAGACATGCCGTAATAATTTTTGAGCCTAATCGCAGTCAGTTTATTATTCAAGCGGGGGAGAGCAATGGCCTTACATACCTCAACGGTGAGCTCGTCGTTACTTATAACGAGCTAAAGAGGCTTGATCACATTATGTTGGGCAAGTGCGAGCTGGTTTTTGCTCCGCTTTGCGACGAGAGTTTTTCTTGGAATGATTATATACACGATTGAGACGAGGAGATTCTTTAATGGAGAAAAGATGCGTAAGCTGCTTTGGGCTTTATGATTCGGAATATGAAATGTGTCCGTATTGCGGGTACTATGAGGGAGACACTCCGGATGAAATCAACCAACTCCCGATAGGAACAATTCTGAATAACAGGTATATTGTCGGAAGAGTTTTGGGATTTGGCGGATTCGGAATAACCTATAAAGTTTGGGACAAGAAGCTGTCAACGGTTTGCGCAGTAAAGGAGTTTTTCCCAAGTTCCTTTGTTAACAGGAACCCCAACACAAATGAAATTATAATTTTTTCTGAAAAAAGAAAAGCGGAGTTTGATTTTGGCTTGTCAAGATTCCTTGATGAAGCTCAAAATATGGCAAAGTTTAATACGCACGAAAATATTGTTAATGTTTACGAGTACTTTGAGGAGAATAAAACGGCGTATATCGTTATGGAGTTCCTTGACGGAGAGTCTTTGAACATCTGTATGCAGAACGAAAAAATATCAATTGATCAAAGTGTTGACATTATATTAAAAATCTGTGCTGCGCTAAAAGATATCCATAAAGTCGGAATAGTGCATAGAGACATTAGCCCGGATAATATTTTTATATGCAAAGACGGAAAGGTAAAATTGATCGACTTCGGTGCGGCGCGCTTTTCTTCATCGGAAGAAAAGCAAAGAACGATTATTTTGAAACCCGGATTTGCGCCGCCGGAGCAATATGAGTCAGTGAGTGTTCAGGGCGCATGGACAGATATATATGCCCTGGGGGCAACTTTGTACTATCTTCTTACCGGAGTAAAACCGGAAGAATCAACCAACAGACGAATTAAAGATGAAATAGCGCCTCCCCATGTTCTTAATCCGGAAATATCCGAAAATGTCAGTAATGCGGTTATGAAAGCAATGGCTCTTGATAGGCATTTGAGGTTTGCTTCTGTTGAAGATTTTGAACAGGCTATCAACAACAAAAAGAAGGTTATTCCACTTAAACTTGAAGTGAAGAAGCGCAAGATCAGACGCTTTATCGGAGCTTTAGCAGGGACGCTTGCGGTTGTGATGATCGGGATCGTCTTTATGGTAGGCTATAAGAAAGAAAAGTCGGAGAACACATTGCCGAAAGCAAGCATTGAAATGTGGTATATTATCGACAAGGATCATCCGACTGAGCAGAAAAAGGCGCTGGAATCCATTGCGCAGGATTTTTGCGGCACATACAATACAGTTACAATATCTGTAATTGGACATGAGCATGAAGACTATGAGGCGAAGCTCAACGCGGCCATAGAGGCCGGTAAGCTGCCGGCAGTGTTTGAAGATTTTGGTGAGAACGGGATTAAAACCGAGGATTTGAAATCAACATTGTCTTCTGCGGCAGATAAATACGAGAGCCTTTTTATCAAGGAATATGTCAAAAACGGCGACACATCAAAAGCACCTTTGGGTTTTGAATGTTTAGCGGTGTTTCAGAACATAAAATTGGCAGACAAAACTATCAGTATAAAAAACGTAAATGACATAAAATACTTAGTCGCGGATGGGATGGTTGCTGCACCCGAGATAGCAAGTGTTTTCTCAAAAGACATCCCGGATATTACAAATGTGTGTGCCGAGAATGCTGACGATTTATTTATTAACGAGAAATCTCCGCTGCTTATATCAGGATCATCAACATTTTTTAAATTGAATTCCAAGATGGCCGGAAAGTATAAAATGATTATACCGGTTATTAAAAAAGTGTACTGCTCACCGAAAAAACTGTTTTGTGTTTCGTCATTGTCTGAAGATGAAATTGTCGTTTCTAAGACGTTTATAGAATACATGTTTTGCGCCAAATATCAGGAGATCTATCATGTCGACGGCGAATCCGGAGCGTTCCCGATGAACAAAGTTGCATGGAATTCATTTTTGGAAATATATCCGTCGTTTTCCGAATTCAAGAGTGACATTGAAAACGGAACAATATGCACATATTAGTCAGGAGGAATATTATGCGTTGCTATGGTTGTATGAAGGAATATGACGACAGCTTTGATATATGCCCGTTTTGCGGTTACAGTAATAGCTTTAAAGCCGAAGAAGCGTTGCAGATAGTTCCGGGTACGGTTCTGGCAGAACGCTATTTAATAGGACGCTCGGTTGGCTGCGGAGGATTCGGAGTTACATATATTGCATGGGACAGCCAGCTGGAAATGAGAGTGGCGGTCAAGGAGTATTTGCCCAGTGAATTTGCAACAAGAGTTCCCGGCCAAACCCTTGTTACCGCATTCAGCGGAGACAAAACTCAGCAATTCAGCGACGGTCTGGACAGATTTATTGATGAAGCCAGGCGACTTGCAAAATTCAGGAACGAAAAAGGCATAGTTAAAGTGTTTGATAGCTTTGAAGAAAACAACACTGCATATATCGTTATGGAGTACCTTGAAGGAGAGACCTTGGCCGCTTTCCTCGAGAGAGAAAAACGTGTCAGTGTTGACAAAGCGATAGAAATGATGATGCCTGTAATGGAGTCTCTGTCCGTTGTGCATGAGGCGGGTATTATTCACCGCGATATTTCGCCGGATAATATTTTTATTACAAGCAGCGGCGAGCTGAAGCTGATTGATTTTGGCGCAGCCCGATATGCAACCACTTCACATAGCCGCAGTCTTTCCGTTATCGTGAAGCCGGGTTATTCTCCCGAAGAACAGTATCGCAGCAGGGGAGATCAAGGACCGTATACCGATGTTTACGCGCTTGCCGGAGTGATTTATAAAATGGTTACCGGAGTTACTCCGCCGGATGCTATGGAGAGGCGCGCTTGCTTTGAGGGTAAAAATAAGGATATACTGGAGCCTGTATCAAAGTATACAAAAGAAATAACAGCTAATCAGGAAACCGCAATACACAACGCAATGAATGTCAGGATAGAGGACAGAACGCCGGACGTTATTTCTTTTGTCGGAGAACTCATATCAGACGAACCGGTAAAGAGGCGCGTAGGAAAAATTAAGAGAATTGATATTCTGAAATGGCCGCTGTGGTTGAAGATTACAGTTCCTACGGGAATCATAACGGTTGTTACACTATTGGTATTGCTTTTAACAGGGGTTATCCACTTTTCGTCACCGGAGACGGAAATTGACCATAATGGAATGGTTAGAGTTCCGTCTGTTTTGAACTACTCATTTGATGATGCCGTTAAACTGTTGAAAAAGAAGGGCGATTTGCTGAATATAGCTATCGGCGGAGGCGAATACAGTAATGATATAGCGGAGAATAAGATTTATCTTCAGTCTCCGAATGCAGCTTCGCTTGTAATTCCTGGGACAAAAATTCTGGCAACGATCAGTTACGGCCCGGAGACGGAATATGTTATAGATGTTTTAGGGTATACAAAAGATCTTGCTCAAAAAGAGCTGGAAAGTTTAGGTTATGTCATAGAATTTGAAGAGAAGGCAAGCGACGATGCTCCGGGTTCTGTTATAGGGCAAAGTGTTAAGCCAAACGAAAAGCTTGCCAAAGGCGAAAAAATCGTATTGACAATCAGCACCGGCAACGATGAGATCGACACTTCCGTAGAGGCGGTAGTACCGAATGTTGTTGGCAAAGACAAGGAACAGGCCAAAAAACTTGTCGCCACGGCCAAGCTGTATTTGTCTATAGAGGACTCTGTTTATTCTGACAAACCCGCCGGACAAATCCTCGAGCAGGATCCCGCTGCAGGATATTCGGCGCATCAGGGCGACATTGTATATGTTGTGATCAGCCTTGGCAAAAAGACAATTAGAATGCCTAATGTCGTTGGCAAAAATATTGAAGATGCGAGAAGTGCAATTGAAAGCGTCGGCCTCTCTTGCGGCAAAGTTACTTATGAAGAAAACGACAAATATAATGAGAATTGTGTTATCAGTGCAAGTGCGCCTGCGGGCGAAGAGCTGGTGGAAGGCGCGTCGGTAGACTTTGTTGTCAGCAAGGCGGCAACGGTATCGTTGAGAGATGTTGTCGGCTCCTCTGAAAAACGTGCAAGCAGATTGTTGAACGATGACGGGCTGTCAGTAAAAATAATACGAGAGAGCAGCGAGACCGTTGACAAGGGCTATGTTATAAGTCAAAGCCCGAAATCCGGAACGAAGCTTAAAAAGGGCGATGTGGTAACCATCTGCATAAGCACCGGCTCGGAAAGTGAAGATATTGAAACCGAAAAAGCCTCCCTTGCGAGCATAGAAATGTCAAATGAGCCGAAGAAAAAGACATACTATGTCGGAGAGGACTTTGACAAGACCGGGATGACGGTAACCGCACTTTATACGGACGAAAGTACAAAGACGATTACAAATTATTCGATTTCACCGAAGACTTTTGATAGTGTCGGGAATAAAACGGTTACATTGACTTACAGTGAAGGCGGGGACAAGCAAACAGCTGTAATTGGTCCGTTTGAAGTCAAAAAGCCTACTATAGAGATAAACCCCTCGTCTGTTTCTGTTGTCGAAGGTAGTACAGTCAATGTTACGGCTACTTTAACCCCGGCTGAGGCCAAGATTAGCGACTGGAAAATCGGTGATACCGCAATTGCCTCTGTGTCAAACGGAGCAGTCACAGGCAGGGCTGAGGGAAGAACGGATTTAACCATTTATTACACCTATAAGGCAAAAACATATTCCGAAAAAATCTCGGTAACGATTACAAAGAAAATAATAGAAGTTGATAGTGTTAGGATCACGCCGGAACGAATAACTATGAAGGTCGGCGAAGCAAGACAACTTAATGCAGTGATTTCACCGAGGAATGCAACCGATAACAAAGTTCATTGGGAAGCTTCAAACGGGCACATTGAAATTGATTCTGCTGGTGTAGTTAAGGCTGTAAGTTTTGGCAGCACGAGTGTTTTTGCTTTGGTTGGAGGAAAAATGTCGGAGCCTTGTGTTATTAATGTCGAAAGGCCTCGATATACATTGAAGATCAACAAAGGCAGTGGTATATCTTCGGTCAGCGGCGGCGGATCATATACTGCGGGGCAAAAGGTAAACATAAGTGCAACGGTTTCAAGCGGCTACGATTTTTCAAAATGGAGTTCGAGTGGCGGAGGATCTTTTAGTAGCACGACAAGCGTAAGCACGACCTTTACAATGCCGGAGGGCAATGTTACGATAACTGCCAATGCCGTGCAAAAGAAGTATACGCTTACAATAAATAAAGGCAGCGGTATATCTTCGGTCAGCGGCAGTGGATCATATACCGCAGGGCAAAAGGTAAACATAAGTGCAACGGTTTCAAGCGGCTACGATTTTTCAAAATGGAGTTCGAATGGCGGAGGAACATTTGGAAACACGGCAAGTGCGAGCACCACGTTCACGATGCCCTCAGGTAATGTAACAATAACCGCCAATACCACACAAAAGAAGTATACGCTTACAATAAATAAAGGCAGCGGCATATCTTCGGTCAGCAGTGGTGGATCATATACGGCGGGGCAAAAGGTGACTATACGCGCAACTCCGTCAAGCGGCTACGATTTTTCAAGGTGGAGCTCGAGCGGCGGAGGATCGTTTAGCAGCACAACAAGTGCAAGCACTACCTTTACAATGCCGGCGGGCAACGTAACAATAACCGCAAGCGCAAGCCGCGTAAATGCAACCTCGCTTTCTATTTCGCAAAGCAGCAAATCGCTGACGGTTTATGACACATCAGTAACCATAGACGAATGCCCTGACGAGGTGACAGTTGGCGATTCGCTGGTGGTTAGTGTGTCACACTCTTGGTGTAACCCATCTTTTACTATAGAAGCAACGGTCGGCCCAAGCAATGCATATGATTTGGATGTTAATGTTTCTTCAAGTGATTCTTCAGTGGCGTATGTCGTGTCAAAAAGCCGTAACGGGAATACGACGAAAATTGTTATAAGAGCAGGAGATATAGACTATAATGTGACAAAGACAGCGACAATAACAGTTTCTCTCTCTGAGGATTCGAGCGTGAAGCAAACATGTAAGGTTACTGTGAACAGACCGCATTCATTAGAGTTTTCTTCAAGCAACGAGAGTGTTATTAAGACATACAGTGGCTGGACCTCGCCAAGTGCAGTCGGAACAAACGGTAATTATTCGGCAAGCGCGGTTTTAACGGTCAGAACCTACCAGGGAAATACCGCATCCAAAACAGTTAAAGTGAAATCCCCCGGGTACTTTGATTTCCCCAAAATTTCAAATGGCTATAAAGTATATAATAGTTCATGGAATGAAGTCGGTGGCGTATGGGGAGGCAGGTACTATGTCCAAGGTTGCTATTATCGATACTATAACGGTAAATATCGTACCTATGCGTGGGTAGACGCAAGCTCAGGTGCATCGTGGGGTACAACTACCGGTTGGGTGCTTATGTATACGTGGTCTTGACCGAAAAGGACATATTTAAGATTTTAGCAAAAAAGAAGCGATTGCGGCTCAATGCTGCAATCGCTTCTTTTAACTATTTAGTTCATTTAACAAGCTTATTCAGTGAGGACGGTATGACCATATTCGAGCCGAAGAGCCTTTTGAAGAACGCTGCAAGCTTCTGGAAGAAGCCTGCTTTCGAGGTCAGCTTCTGCGAAGCGGTTATCTCATTTCCGTTCGCGTCCTTGACCGCGTTGCCGCTCTTGTCAACGACTTTCGCCGTTATCGTCGCCGAGCCTTTGGAGACGGATTTCACGCCGCAGGTCATGCCGTCGGCGGAGGGCATAAGCTCAAACCCGCTGCCGTCCATGCTCCAAGCCACCCTTGCACCCTCAGGCAGATCTGTCACGTTCGCATGAAGATTCAATGTGAATCCGTAGCTGACCGTCGTGACAGAGGGGGTTCTGATCGAGAGCTTCGGATAAACAGTCGGCGCAAGGCTCTTGCCGCACTTGTCGCAAAGGCCATCGTTATTCATATCGGTGTGACCGGTGGCGGGAACAGTCGTCCTCGCTTTGATCACCGTGCCGCAGGTCGAGCAATGGCTTCCCTCGGTCAAGCCTGCCGTTGTGCAGGTCGCCGCAACTGAGTTGTCAATGACAGAGGTGTGTGCCTTTTTCTCGATTTTTTCATTGTATGTGTTGCCGCATTTCGTGCATTTGAGCGTTTTGCTTCCCTCTTTGGTGCAGGAGGGATCAACACTTTCTATGACGGTATAGTTATGGTCGCATGTTGACCAGTGAGCATAGAGGGTCTGGTTAGCAGTTATATTGACCATTGAGGATGAAGTGATTTCTGTCCCACCATCAGCGGAAGTAAACCACCCTGAAAATGAATATCCTTCTTTTTCAGGTATCGGGAGTTCACCATATGCTGCCCCATAAGTGACAGATTTCTTGCTTGTTGAGCAGAAGCCTCCATTAGCATCAAATGATATGGTAAATTCTGTGCCTGTATCAATAACAGTGACATAAACACCACTACTGTAAGAAAGACCGATGCTGTTATATCCTTCGATTATGCAACAATAAGTTCCTGCCTCAGTAAATGTGTAGCTCAGCGAACCAGAATCGTCCGCTACAGGAATGGTTTCGTATCTGCTTCCGCCAGCATAATCGATTCCGACTTTCTTGATTGTTGCGCCCAAAATAGTATAATCAAAAGTAATGGGTTCTCCTACAGCAACAATTGTTTTGCTTACTGAAAGCTCACAGTTTATCGGTGCAGTATCAATAACAGTGACATAAACACCATGACTGCATGAATACCCTACATTATTAGAACCTTCAATTATACAGCAATAAGTTCCTGCCTGAGTAAATGTGTAACTTACTGAGCCTGAATCTGATGATACAGAAACATTGTCATATCTGTTTCCACCAGCATAATCAATTCCAATGTTTCTTGACGTTGCATAATTAATATTGTATGAAAGAGTAACTGTATCGCCGACACCAACGGACGTTGAATTGGCGGAAATACTACAATTTGTTGGTGCGGTTGCGTACGAAAATTCATCCAAATGAATAGAGTAGATGCTTGTTGAATGGCCGCTGTGGGCGCCAGAAGAAAAAACCGTATACATCAAACGATTATTCCATGCGGCATTATGAGCATATGCAGTTAAAAAGCCATCAGAAGTAACTCCACCGCAAAGAACAACATGAGGGAAACAGCTTTTTGACATACCTCCGCACGTTTCGCATACATAAAACAGTGGATCTCCAGCTGAAACTTTTCCGCTATTATCAGCCATTCTTATTCTGGTGTTTTTTCCTGATCCATAAGTCTTTAATTTGTAAACTGTGCCGTAAGGTTTTAAACTGTTATATAAGTTGTAACAAACCTTATCTGAAACACTTATTCCTCCTGCGGTAATACATGCAGCAACAAATTGTGCACATAATCCAACTCCATCATTCCAATGCTTTTTTGCATAGTCAACGGCAGCGGAATGGCTATATTTTGAGGTGCTTGCGTTTGCAGATCCGCCTATGATAAATGTTCCGAACAGTATAATTATACACATCGAGATTGATAAAACTGAACGTGAAGATTTTTTCAAAATGTTTTTCCTCTTCATTTTTTTGCCTCCTGAATTCATTTTTGAGTCTTTCCTTAGGGCGCACCTCGCCCTTATGAAAAAATCTCTCATGAATAAAGACAAGATTTCACAAAATCGGTTCACGAAATTACAAAATTTTTCAAAAAATTTTAATTTTAGGTTACTGCTAAAAGTTTGCGTTAGGTCAAAGGAAGTTACAAGCCTTTCAATCACACCCGCTGCCGCCTACAATTCCGCGCTCCTTTTGAAAGGCGCTTTCCATTGGTGTGGGATTGTTCGTAAGCAACGAAAAACGCCGCCTGCCTTTAACGGCAAGCGGCGCTGCTTTGTCAAAACTTTGCGTTGAAATTCGGATATTCAAAGAAAACAACAAATCCGAACCCCTCGCCAACCGGCACAAGGTTCGGATTTGTACTGTTTGGTGGACCTGAAGGGATTCGAACCCACGACCTCTCGGATGCGAACCGAACGCTCTCCCAACTGAGCTACAGGCCCATACTATTCGGATGTTATCCGTAATGCTCTGAAATTATAACTCTTTTTTGCCGTCTTGTCAACACCGTATTTTCAAAACGGTGAGATTTTTCTCCGCCGCTCGGCGGTGAGCGGTCGCGGAGCGACAGCGGTATGATAAAACTGAGCTTATTTCTTCATGAAACTGCGGCAGATTTCGTCGAATTCCCCGCGGTTTGCAAGCAGACGGCGTATCTCCGCGAGAGCCGCGGCGTTCTGAGCCGAGGCAAGGCGCAACTTCAGATATCCGCCCTCGCCGTATTTCTCCGCCACATGGGAGTGCGCCCGCTCAAGCTGCTCGGCTTCGTCAAGCTCCGGGTGATTCGCAAGACCGTATTGCACCGTGCGGCGCAGCACTGTCATCGGGTCAAGCTGCCTGTCCGCTTCGCTGACTATCAGCCCATAGATCGAGCGAGGCTCGTGCTTCGATGAGGCGCGGTGATCCTCGACCGCCTGCGCCATCGTCTCTATCTGCTCCGCCGTGAAGAATTCACGCAGGGCGGCATCGCCGCGCATAAGCCGACCCGAAGAAAGCTCGTGACCGTCCCTGCCGAAGCGCAGCCCGAGATCGTGACAGGCGGCGACGGTGTAGACCATGTCGATGTTGATGTCAAAGTTTTTTGCCAGCTCCATGCTCTTTGAAATGACCGCCAGCGCGTGGTCGACTCGGTGACCGGCGTCGAATTCCTCATACTGCGGCAGGATGCTGTCCTCGATATATTCTTTCAATTTTTCGTTCACTGCCATAATCGCTCCTTTGTTGTTTCCGAAGAGGATTATATCAATTTTTCAGTTGCCTGTCAATTCGTGAGGCTGTGTAAATCCCGATATTTGTCGGTTGACCGCCTGTTTCTGGCGGCGGAGCTTCTCTTCGATTATATCAACGTCGCGGTTCCTCAGAAAATCCTCGATATCGGGGAGCGGCATATCCAGCGCGCGCAGATACCTTATCGTGTTCAGCGCCTCGAATTGGCGGGGGCCGTAGTAGCGGTAGCCCGTCTCGGGGTCGGTGTATTCGGGCGAGAGCAGGCCGGTGTTGTCATAGTGGCGCAGGCTGCTGACGCTCAGATTAAAGAGCTTCGCAACCTCGCCTATAGGGAAAAGCCTCGGCATATCCATTTTTACGCCTCCGTTTTGATTTTACTGCGGTGTTTCATTACGGCGAATGCGATAACGCAGACTATCACCGACACCAATGAGCCTACCGCCGTGGCAAGACCCATCGGGAAGAGCGTTGCGGGAAAGAATTTGGACATCAGGTATGCGCCGGGTACGCGGGCGAGCGTGAGCGAGAGGACGTTGTGCAGGAACGACAGCCCCGAGCGTCCGCAGGCGCAGAAATAACCGCTGAAGCAGAAGTGGATGCCCGCCATGGCGCAGTCGAGAATATATCCTCTGAGATATTGCCCGCCGGCTGTGATAACGGCGGGGTCTTTGTTAAACAGCCCCACCACAGGCTCGGCAACGAACTGAATTATCACCGAGACGACAACTCCGAAGCCGAAAGCGAGGAGAATTCCGTAGCGAAGGGTCTGCTCGGCTCGCTCGGGCTTGTTTGCGCCGATATTTTGAGCGCCGAGAGCGGAGACAGTCGAGAGCATTGAAGACGGCACAAGGAAGAGAAAGCTGATGACCTTCTCCACAATGCCTACCGCCGCCGCGTCGGTCAGACCTCGGTTATTTGCAATTATGGTTATCACGATGAAGCCCACCTGGATCAAACCGTCCTGAAGCGCAACGGGTACGCCGATTTTGAGTAGCTGACCCATTACAACGCTCTGCGGGCGCAGGTCGCTGTGGCTCAGCTTGAGCTCACCCCGCTTGACAATGACGGCGAGCGAAATTATCACGCTTATCGCCTGGGAAAGGGTCGTGCCGAGGGCTGCACCGGTGGGGCCTAAATTGAGTGCGCCCATGAAGAGATAGTCGAGGGCGATATTTGCGGCGCAGGCAAAGGCGATGAAATACATCGGGCTTTTTGAGTCGCCCATACCTCTGAATACGGAGCTTATTATGTTATACGCCGTGATGAACGGGATGCCGATAAAGCAGACGGTGAGGTAATCAATCGTGCCGTCGACCGCCTCGGCGGGGGTGGACATGACCGAGACTATCGGCCTTACGAGCAGGAGCAGCACGGCTGTCAGGGCGACGGATACGCCGAAAAAGAGCGTGACGGTGTTGCCGACGCATTTTGAGGCTCTTTTGCGGTCGCTGCCGCCGACGGCCTGCCCGACGCTGACCGTTGTGCCCATTGCGAGGCCGACGATCATCACGGTGAGCATATGCATCACCTGCGAGCCGATAGATACGGCGGTCGTTGCGGCCGTGCCGTCAAATTGGCCGATGATAAAGAGATCCGCCATACCGTAGAGGGTCTGTAAGAAGTATGAGAGCAGATAGGGCAGTGAGAAAAAGATTACATTTTTGAATACGCTGCCGGTCGTAAGATTTCTTTCCATGATTATTGCTTCCTTGGATCGGTTTTTATCTATTATAAACTCTACACCTATTGCAGAGTCAAGGCCTTTTGACAAAAAATTGTAACAGATACGGAGTTTAAAGAATTTTTTAGAAAAAAATTTAAAAAACCTATTGACAAACGGAAAAGAAGTGATATAATAATGATAACAGTTATCGTTATTGAAAGGAGACGGCGGTATGACGAAGCACAGCAAGCAGCGGGACGCGATATTTGAGAATCTCCGCTCGCGCAAAGATCACCCCACCGCTGAGGAGATATATCTCTCACTCAAGCCCGCGATGCCTGCGATCAGCCTCGCCACGGTCTACCGCAACCTTGCCCAGCTTGAGAATGAGGGGCTGATACTTCGCCTCGGCTCAGGCGGCTCCGCAAGGTATGACGGAGACACCGACCCGCATTATCATCTCCTTTGCCTCGGCTGCGGCAGGGTATTCGATATCCCGTATATTGACGACGGCGGCCTTTGCGAGAAGGCAGGCAGGCTCTTCGACGGCGAAGTGCTCTCGACGGTCGTTACGTTCCGCGGATACTGCGCCCGCTGCACCGAAACCCACAAAAGCTGAAAATAAATCAAAAAATCATTAATTAAACGGAGGAAAAAATCATGAAAAAGTTTGTATGCTCAGTCTGCGGTTATGTTTATGAAGGCGACGCTCTCCCCGAGGGCTACAAGTGCCCGGTTTGCAAGGCTCCCGCTTCAAAGTTCGTTGAGCAGAGCAATGAGGGTATGTCATGGGCTGCCGAGCATGTAGTCGGCGTTGCTCAGGGCGTCAGCGATGAGATCCTTGAGGGTCTGAGAGCTAATTTCGCCGGTGAATGCTCCGAGGTCGGCATGTATCTTGCCATGGCGAGAGTCGCTCACCGCGAGGGTTACCCCGAGATTGGCCTCTATTGGGAAAAAGCCGCCTATGAAGAGGCGGAGCACGCAGCGAAATTCGCCGAGTTGCTCGGTGAGGTCGTGACCGACAGCACCAAGAAGAACCTTGAGATGAGAGTTGAAGCCGAGAACGGCGCGACCGCTGGTAAGACCGCTCTTGCCAAGCTCGCTAAGGAGCAGGGCCTTGACGCTATCCACGACACCGTCCATGAGATGGCTCGCGACGAAGCCCGCCACGGCAGAGCTTTCGAAGGCCTCCTCAAGAGATATTTCAACTGATTTATCCTGCATAATCAAACAGGCACGGTTTATCCCGTGCCTGTTTTTTATGCCTCTCCGCAAGATGGCGTGAATTGTGCTGTCGGCTCGCAGTTATATCGGCTTCGCATGTGGATTTTGCTGTTCGCTTGCAGTCATGACAGAGGATTGATTTTCATACAACAATAGCGAGCCTGAAAATATTCTATTAGCACCGCAAGTCACGCAAAAAAAGGCTCCGTGGGCTGTCAAACAAAAGAGCACGCCGGAGCGTGCTCTCTTTATATCACAGTATTATTGCGCTTTCGGCATGGCGATGCTGACCTTGAAGAGGTCGCCGTCGATGGCAATGTTGAATTTGCCGCCTTGCAGCTCGCAAAGGTCGTTTGCTATTGAAAGCCCGAGGCCGCTGCCCTCGCCGGAGCGGGAGGCGTCGCCTCTCACGAAGCGCTGCGTCAGCTCCTCCGGAGCAATGTTGAGCGGGAATTTGGAGATGTTGCGGAAGGTCAGCGTGCCGAAATTGTCGCCGCCGTTGACGTCGATATAGACCCTCGTGCCCTCAAGGGCGTATTTACGCAGGTTGGAGAAGAGATTCTCAACTATCCGCGAGGTCTTTTGAGCGTCGGCGATTATCATCACGGGCTGGGCGTGGAAATTCAGCACAATCTCGATGTTCTTCTCCTTCAGTTCATCCTCGTGCTCGCCGACTGCCTGCGCCGCAAATTCGCAAAGGTCGATTTTTGTCGGATGCAGCTCGACTGCGCCCGAGGAGGCTTTTGAAGCCTCGACCAGATCCTCGATGAGCTTTTTCATCTTCTGTGATTTCTCATCAAGGATGCTGATATATTTCTTGGCGTCCTCGTCCTCGACGTTGCAGCGTTTGAGCAGGTCGACATAATTGACTATCGAGGTCAGCGGCGTTTTGAGGTCGTGCGAAACATTCGTGATAAGCTCCGCCTTCATGCGCTGATCCTTGACCGCGCTGTCGACCGCTTTCTCAAGGCCGTCCTGCATGCTCGTGATATCCCTTGCGAAATTCCGCAGGAATGATGGCATAAGGCCTTGATCTATCCTCACATTCAGCCTGCCGAGGCGTACGCTTGCGACGCCGTGCATTATCCTGTCAAGCGAAGCGATAAAGAGGATGACCCAAAGCATTACCGGCAGGTCGATCATCAGGGTGATGACGAGAGGAACGGCGCTGTTTGAGGTGAGGCAGAGAAGAATCGCAAGAAAATTTATGAGGAAAAATGTCAGAGTCAGAATAATTGCAAGGCGCTTGAACCTCTTGCCGCTGCCTGCCATGTAGTCGCAGGCGAAGATGTATTTTGCCCTTTTGTGTATCTTTTTGCCGATGCAGACAAAGGGCTTGACTATCCAGTATATCAGTGTGTGGCGCAGGAAGGTGCGGCAGCGCACGTTGCGGACTATGCCCGCCGTCAAAACGGTAAGCAGCCCGAATACGGCGGTGAACGCAACGCCGAGATATTCTACGGAATAGGTCAAAAGAGTTTTTTGCATCAGGAACCATTCGCTGCTTTCGCCAACCGAAGGGTAGAACTCAAACTCAGCGTCAAATATCGCCGCAAAGCCCAAAATGACGAGCGTTATGATCCCGCCGATGATCGCCGTGTTGATAAGCAGCGGGATCCTGTCCGTCGGGCAGAGTTTTGTTTCTCCGTCGGCGGTCTTGCCCGCAACGCACAGCAGATAGACGCACGCGGCGCAGGCGAGCAGGAACGAAAAGACGGAGATTATAAGGTTCGTCGTCGGATTCGTTATAAAGTGAGATTTATAATTCTCGAATTCAAGCTCCTTGAGGGTGAAAAAACTGTTTTCGTCGGTCGGGGTATATGTGAATACGGCATAGCTCACATTGTCGCCTATGTTGCGATGCTCCGAAACGGTGGGTTTCTGATAAAACAGCTCCTCCGCCCATTCCCTGAGCAGGCCGCCGCGGGTCGTCTCGGACGGCTCGGCGGTGGTGACAAATTTGCCGTTATTACCCTCGACAAGGGCAGCGCCCTCTCTCATCGCTTCATACACATTGTCGAAGCCGATGTCGGAGTCGATGCCGCAGTTGGAGACGACCTTGCCCGTCGACTTGACCAAAATAGTGTATTTGAACTCCGAGGTGCTGGGGATCGAGGTGCTGTAGAAAGTTATCTTGCCGCCGTCCTCATAAACGCCGCTGCGCTGCATTGCCGATTTGCGGAGCGTTTTTATCAGCTCCTCGCGGGATATCTCGCCGTAGCAGGTGTATTCGCCGAAGGAATTCAGCAGAGCCAGGGCGTCGCGGATATCGTCGATCGGCTTCGGATTGCCCGATTTGGCGGGCGCGGGCTTTGTGACGGAGGTTGAATCGACGTCCTCCGCCGCAGGCTCGGTCGCTTCAACGGCGTCTGTGTATTCAATGCCGTCGCCGACGAAGTCATATCGGTCGAATTCGTCGCGGCTGATAACGTCGCCGTTATAGCTGAAGTAATAGGTCGTGCCGCCGAGGTCGTAGGAGTATCTGTAGCGATTGTCCTCGGTGACATAGACCTTGACCCCGGAGCTTTCGAGCAGGTCAAAAGCGTCGTTGACCTTCTGAATATTTTGGCTGTAGTTTTTGCCGAGGCTTGTTTTGAGGAAATCGTCCTCGTTTTCGCAGCTCATCAGCTCGGCATCCGCCAAGAGGGTGAATTCGCAGTTGTTGAGCAGCATTCTGAATGAATTTGTCTGGGTGAAATCGCAGTCCTCATCGTAGCCGTTAAAGAGAAAATAGCCCTTGAGGAACAGCCCCGCAGAGTAGCCGGAGAGGAAAAACATCAGCACGGCGAGCGCCGCTGCCGCAATTTTCATCCCCCTGCTGCGACTAATATTTTTCGATTTTGTATCCAATGCCCCACACCACCTTTAAGTATTTAGGGTCTCTCGGGTTGATCTCGATTTTTTCTCTTATGCGTCTGATATGTACCGTCACCGTTTTCTCGGCGTAAATCGCGGGTTCGTTCCACACGGCCTCATATATCTGACCTGTTGAGAGCACTCTGCCGAGATTTTCCATGAGCACGCTCATTATGCCGTACTCCGTGGCGGTGAGCTTTATCGGCTCGCCGTCGAGGGTCAGCTCCTTTGCGCCGGTGTCGAGCGACAGGCCGCCCGTCGTGATAACGCCCTCCTTGACCTCCATTGAGCCGAGGGAGGTGTAGCGTCTTATCTGCGACTTGACCCTTGCCATCAGCTCGAGCGGGTTGAAGGGCTTCGTCACATAGTCGTCCGCCCCGAAGGAAAGCCCCGTTATCTTGTCGGTGTCCTCGCTCTTGGCCGAGAGCAGGATTATCGGGATATTGTGCTTCTTCCGCAGCGTCAGCGTGGCCTGGAGGCCGTCCATACCGGGCATCATTATGTCGAGGATAACGCAGTGCACCTCGTTATTCGTGACCTGCTCGATCGCCTGCCTGCCGTTCTCGGCTCGCAGGACGTTGTAGCCCTCCAGCTTCAGATAGATCTCGACCGAGTCGAGTATGGCGACGTCGTCGTCGCAAACAAGGACGGTATACATATCTTTTTCACCTCAAAAAAATCAGATCCCCACGAAACAATTGCATTATACAGCCCGTGAATTACAAACAAGGCGGTAAAAGTGTTACAAATTTATTACGAATCGCCGCGGGGGCGTCTTTCATCACTCATTATACTATTTTTCAGTCAATTATTCAAGCATGACCGAAAACGGTTGAAATGACGGGCAAAGTATGGTAATATATTTGTATAAAAAGAAAGAGAGGACGTTTTATGCTTACTCAGATATTAGGATTCTTTACCGCGATTCTTATCTTTATCGTCGATACTTTTCCGATGTACCCCGGCCCCGACGTGCTCCATCAGGGCATCAACCCCGACCCGAGGCCGTATGTGCAGCACAGCGGCACGGCGGGCTATATCTTTAAGGAGGGCGACGTTGAGCTGCCGTTCCGCCTTGTCAAGCCCGAGAATGAGGAAGAGGGCAAGACCTATCCGCTCGTCGTCTATCTCCACGGCTCCGGCGAGAGAGGCAAAAACAATATCGCACAGATGCAGCGCTCGCTGCTCAGGGGCGTCAAGAAGCACGGCGAGCCCTGCTATATCATCATGCCGCAGGTGTTCGAGGACAAGACATGGACGAGCGACGGCTACGACGCGGCGCTGACACGGCTGATAGAATATATGCTCAAGCTCTATGCCGTCGACTCCGACCGTATCTATATCACGGGCATCTCCATGGGCGGAGCGGGCGTGCTTGACCAGCTCCTGCGCCACCCCGGCAAATATGCCGCCGCCATGCCTGTGTGCGGCTACACCGACGTCGAGGATCTGACCGCCTTTGCGGGCACCCCGATGTGGCTCGCCCACAACTCTGGCGACAACGTCGTAAGCGCAGACTATTCAAGGAGGATTTATGCCGCCGTCAAGGATATCTCCGAGGCGAAATACACCGAGTATGACAGAGCGGGTCACAACGCATGGGACAGGTTCTATTCCGACCCCGAGGTGTGGAATTGGGCATTCTCAAAGACCCTTTGAACATATACCGAGGCGGTCTGCGTTTCGGGTGAGAAAATAACGCAAAAAATTCGCCTCCGTGCTACAAAATTTGCCGCACGGGGGCGGTAGTATTTTACCGTGTAAAATAAAAATGCTCCGCCTGTGATTTTAGCGGAGAAAGTGCCATATACTTTCATTAGATAATCAGGCAGAAAATCAAAACATAATTATTTGGAACGGTGATCGGAAATGAAAAAATTCAAACCGGAGGGTCAGCTGATATCAACTGAGGAGAACAAAAAGAGGGTCTCGAGCGCAGGCGCTCTGCATGACGCATTCTACAGCGGCGCTCCCGTCGAGTGTCGGGTGCTGCGCTGCGACGCGGAGCATAATCTGCACGTCGACCTCGGCTGCATGAAAGGGATAATTCCCCGCTGCGAGGGGGCGCTCGGCATCGAGGACGGCTCGGTGAGGGATATTGCGCTTATCTCGCGGGTCAATAAGCCCGTGGTCTGCGCCGTGACGGGGTTCGCATCAACTCCCGAGGGCGAGAATTACGCCCTGCTCAGCCGCCGCAAGGTGCAGCAGGAATGCGCCGACGAATATATCTCGACCCTGCGCCCCGGCGACGTAATACCCGCGACCGTCTCCCATATTGAGGGCTTCGGCGTATTCTGCGATATCGGGGCGGGCATCAACGCCCTCATGCCGATAGACGGCATCTCCGTGTCGAGGATCCCGCACCCGTCGGCGAGATTCACTGCGGGGCAGAGCATTTACGCCGTCGTCAAGAGCATCGACTCCGACGGCAGGATAACCCTGAGCCACAAGGAGCTGCTCGGCACATGGGAGCAGAATATCTCGAAGCTCAAAGTGGGCGAAACTGTGCCCGGAATAGTCCGCTCGGTCGAGAAATACGGCATTTTTGTGGAGCTTGCTCCGAATCTTGCGGGGCTTGCCGAATTCTCTCAGGGGGTCGAGGCGGGCTGCCACGCCGGGGTATACGTCAAGAGCATTATCCCGTCAAAGATGAAGATAAAGCTGATAATCGTCGACTCCTTTGCGGCGGATTACCCCGTAGAGCCGCCCGAATACTATATCACGAGCGGCCATATCGACCGATGGGTCTATTCGCCTGAGGAGAGCGAAAGGCTCATAGAGAGCGTATTTGACTGATGATCCTGCCGCCGCCCACCACGGTGTCGCCGTCATAGATAACGGCGCTCTGACCGGGGGTTATCGAGCGCTGCGGCTCATCGAATATCGCCCTGAAGCCGTCGCCCTCGGGGATTATGAGGGCGGGCTGCTCCTTGGCCCTGAAGCGTATGCGTACGCTTGCCCTGAACGGCTCGGTTACGGCGTCGCGGTCGATTAGATTCAGCCTGTCGGCAACGAGACCGATGCCGTATTGAGCGCCGTTCTCACCGATGACGACTGCGTTGCGCTCCGAATCAAGCCCCATGACAAACATCGGCTTGCCGTAGGCGCCGAGACCCTTGCGCTGACCGACCGTATAATTTATAATTCCGTTGTGAGTGCCGAGCACGTTGCCTCTGCCGTCCACAATATCGCCGGGGGGCGAGGTTACGCCCAGCGAGGCGAGGTAGGCGGAGTAATCGTCGTTCGGCACGAAGCATATCTCCTGGCTGTCGTGCTTTTTGGCAACGGGCAGCCCCGCGCTCTCGGCAATGGCTCTTATCTGCGTTTTATCCATGCCCGCAAGCGGGAAAACGGCTCGCGAGAGCTGAGCCTGAGTGAGACGGTAGAGGAAATAGCTCTGATCCTTGACGCTGTCTGCCTTTTTGAGCAGGAAGCGGCCGCCGCTTTGCTCGATCTTGGCGTAGTGACCCGTTGCGAGGGCGTCGCAGCCCTTTGAAACGGCGTAGTCAAGCATTGCGCCGAATTTAATAATCCCGTTGCACTCTATGCAGGGGTTCGGAGTCCTTGCGGCGAAGTATTCGCCGACGAAAGGCTCAATTATCTTCTCTTTGAAAAATTCTCTCAGGTCGAGCACCTCAAGCTCTATCCCGAGAGCCTCGGCAATTCGGCGGGCGTCGGCAATGTCGGCGTCGGCGAGCGAGCCTTGCTTCAGGCGCAGGGTGATGCCCATCACCCCGTAGCCCTGCTCGCGCAGCAGATAGGCAGCGGTGCAGCTGTCGACCCCTCCGCTCAGACCCACGGCGATCTTCTTCATATTTATCCCTCCGTTTCGGGAAATTCAATTGAATATAATATCAGCCGCCTCGTTTTTCGAGGCGGCTTTCGGTTTTTATTTCACACGCAGCCAGACCTGCATATCGCTCTCGCCCCTGTTGGCGTAGGCGAAATACGGGATGAGATTTATCTCCCTCTCCGTGGTCGAGGCGGGCGAATAGTTGCGGTAAAGCTCGTCGAACGGCGCCTCCTCAAAGCCCGTGGCCTTTACGGTGTACGCCTGCATCTCTGCATTGTAGCGCAGACCCGCTTCAAGGTCGGAGTCGAGCAGGAGCGTGTCAAGCGGCACGTTGCCGTTGTCTATCTTCTCGGCGCAATAGACTATCGGCCCTCTGCAAAGGGCGACCCTGCCGAGATCCGCCTGAACGGCGGGGTTCGCAGTTACAAGGCGACAGTCCATGTCAAGATAGAGCTTGAGGTTCATTTCGTCGGAGTCAATATCAATATAGATATAGCCCTTGACGGTCTCGCCGAGATATTGTTTGCCGTTTATCGCCACATAGTCGCACCAGCTGGGCACTCTGACGGCGAGGCGTTTGCCCTTCATGCCGCTTATGGTGAAGAGGATATCTCCCTCGTTCGGGTATTCGGTTTTTTGAGTTATCTTAATGCCGTCGAATTCCGCTTCGCTCTCAAAATAGTGGTGAACATATACGGTGCCCTCGTCATAGCTGTAGAGGAAGTCGCCTATTGAAGCGATAAAGCGGGCGATATTCGGCGGGCAGCAGGAGCAGTCAAAGACCTCGGCACGCTGAGTGAGGAGCTTATCATTGCGCTCATAATACTCTGCGCCGAGCCTGTGTCGCTCGAGATTTATTTCAAGGGGATTCACATAGAAGAAGGAGTTGCCCTTGAGCGAAACGCCCGCGAGAGCGCAGTTATAAATAGCGGTCTCGGCGATGTCGGCGTATTTGGAATTCGGGTCGACCAGGCTCATGCGCCTTGCAAAGAGGGCGAGACCAATAGAAGCGCAGGTCTCGGAGTACGCAAGGTCGTTCGGCAGGTCATAGTCCTCGGTGAATCTCTCGCCGTAGGCGGTGGAGCCGATGCCGCCGGTGATATACATACGCTTTTGAGCGATGCTGTTAAATACTCTGCGGCAGGCTTCGAGCAGCTCGCTGTCGCCCGTCCTGAGAGCAAGATCGGCCATTGCGCTGTAGAGATATACCGCGCGCACGCTGTGACCGACCGCGTCGCTCATTTCGCGCACGGGCATGTGGCACTGCGAATAATCGAGGCTTATGTAGTGGACGTTATCCTCGTCCTTTTTGCTCGTGCCGCGTTTGTCAACGAAGAATTCCGCAAGGCGCAGATAGCGCTCGTCGCCCGTGCAGTCGCTGAGCCTGACAAGCGCCAGCTCTATCTCCTCGTGGCCGGGGGTGGTGAACTGAGCCGAATCCTCGGTGACAAAGACTCGCTCGATATAATCGGCGTAGTCGCACATCAGGTGAAGGAATTTATCCTTGCCCGTGGCTTCATAATATGCGACGGCGGCTTCGATGAGGTGACCCGCGCAGTAAAGCTCATGGAGCAGGCGGTTGGTGAAGCGGTTCTCGGGCTCGCAGACGGTGAAATAGATGTTGAAGTAGCCGCAGGGATCCCTGTGCTTCTCAATAAGGTCGACAACGCCGTCAACGATGGCCTCAAGCTCCTCGTCGGGGCATTGGCGCACCGTGTAGGCGACAGCCTCTATCCATTTCGCGATGTCCGAATCCCAGAAGAAATGGGGCTTGTGCTCCATGCCCTCGTGCCAGTCGCAGTTGAATGCGGCGAATCTTCCCGTCTCGCTGAATCGCTCATAGACGGCGGGGATCGTCACATTTTTGTTGATGTCAAAGCGGTTTTTCCAGAAACCGCCGAGTTTAACTTTATCATAGGTGACAGCTTTCATATTGTTACCGCTCCTCAGCGTGATTTGGACTTCTTACCGTCGGCGGACTTGTCGCCGAGCTCGATGAGCATATAAGAAGCAGTCCAAACGATCAAAAGAATGAAAATTATTAAAAGTCCGTTGTGGAAGCCGCCGAGCATCAGCTTGTCAATGCTGACAACGCCGCCTATAAGGGCGGTAATGAGGCTCGAGCCGCCTATGGCGCTGACGATGTTGACCGTGCCGTCGACCACGTCGCCCGCCGCGGAGTTGAAGCAGGCTATCATCACTATCGTCGCAGCGAGACCGACTCCAGCCGCCGCAAGGACGGGGATGCGTTTGCCGCTGCAAATGGAGAAAATGATGATAAAGAGCGCCGCCAGAGCCGCAACGCCGAGGGCGACCGCCGCCGCAATGAGCCTTGCGTTGAGCGGGGCAAGCCCCTCGGGCCAGGTGAAGCCCTTGTCGGATTTGACAAGGCTGCTCAGCGGGTCGTTGCCGGTGAAGATATCAATTATCCTTTTGAGCGAGATGCTCTCCTCAAGGCCGTATTTGGCCAGCGAGGTGGACGCTCTGAAAAAGATGAGGTCGAGGAAGAAAACGGCGGGGAAAAACAGCGCCGCAAGAATTATATTCACTATCCTATACAGATATTTCATTTAGGCGCCTCCTAAAATTATTTCCAAGAGGAGTTGAGAGCCACGGTGCGGTTGAATACGAGCTTGCCGGGCTGCGAGGTCTTATCCACGCAGAAGTAGCCCTGGCGCATGAACTGGAAGGTGTCGCCGCACTTTGCGTCCTTGAGACCGCCCTCGACAAGGCAGCCGCTGAGGATCTCGAGCGAATTCGGGTTCAGATTATCGAGGTAATCGACGCCCTCCTCGCCCGCGGGGTTCTCGGTGTTGAACAGACGGTCATAAAGGCGTATTTCGCACTCTGCGCAGTCCGCGGCGCTGACCCAGTGGAGGGTGCCCCTGACCTTCCTGCCGTCGGGGGCGTCGCCGCCCTTGGTGGCGGGGTCATAGGTGCAGTGCAGGCAGGTGATGTTGCCGTCGTCATCGGCTTCCCATCCGGTGCAGGTGACGAAATACGCGCTCTTGAGGCGAACTTCATTGCCGGGGAAGAGCCTGAAATATTTCTTCGGCGGCTCAACCATGAAGTCGTCGCGCTCGACGAATATCTCCCTTGAGAAATGCACCGTCCTTGTGCCGAGCTCGGGCTTGTCGGGGTTTATCTCGACCTCGATGGCCTCGGTCTGACCCTCGGGGTAGTTGTCGATGATGACCTTGAGGGGCCTGAGCACCGCCATGGCTCTGGGGGCGTTGGCGTTCAGGTTATCTCTGACGCAGGCCTCGAGCAGGCCGTAATCGACAACGCTGTAAGCCTTTGAAACGCCGATCCTGTTGATGAATTCGCGGATAGCCGCCGCGGGGTAGCCCCTGCGCCTCATGCCGCAGAGGGTGACCATTCTCGGGTCGTCCCAGCCGTCAACGATGCCTTTTTTGACCATTTCAAGGCACTTTCTCTTGCTGGTCACGCAGTAGTTGATGTTGAGGCGGGCGAATTCTATCTGTCTCGGCGGCTCATCGAAGCCGATTTCCTTGATGAACCAGTCGTAAAGAGGTCTGTGATTCTCGAATTCCAGCGAGCAGAGGGAGTAGGTAACGCCCTCTTTTGCGTCCGAGAGGGGATGAGCGAAGTCATACATCGGGTAGACGCACCATTTGTCGCCGGTCTGATGATGATGGATGTGAGCGATACGGTAGATAACGGGGTCCCTCATGTTGATGTTGGGGGAGGACATATCTATCTTTGCTCTCAGGGTCTTTTCGCCGTCCTTGAATTCGCCGGCGGTCATTCTTGCGAAGAGGTCAAGATTCTCCTCGATCGAGCGCTCTCTGTAGGGGCTGTTTTTGCCCGGCTCGGTGAGGGTGCCTCTGTATTCCCTTATCTCGTCGGCGGAAAGGTCGCAGACATAAGCCTTGCCCTTTTTTATGAGCTTGACGGCGCATTCATAGATGAAGTCAAAGTAGCTGGAGGCGTAGAGGACCTTATTCCACTTGTAGCCGAGCCACTCGATATCCTCCTTGATGGCGTCGACATACTCGACGTCCTCCTTGGAGGGGTTGGTGTCGTCAAGGCGCAGGTTGCATTCGCCGCCGTATTTCTCCGCCGTGCTGAAATCTATGCAGATAGCCTTTGCGTGGCCGATATGCAGGTAGCCGTTCGGCTCGGGCGGGAAACGGGTCTGAACTCTGGTGTTGACCCCGTTCTTGAGATCTTCATCAATAAAATCATATATAAAGTTTGATGCGGAAGTGTTGATTTCGTCCATTTTCAATGTATCCTCTCTTTATTCTGTATATGCTTTGAGCGCTGCGCCGAGCCTTGCCTTTATCTCATCCTCGCCGAGCAGCGCCATTATCGAATAGAGGTCGGGCGTGTTGCGGCGGGAGGTGAGGGCAATGCGTATGACGGATGAAACGTCGCCGACATGACCCTTGTAGCTCTCGGGGTTTTTCTTGTATTCTTTAACATTCGGGGTGAAGCCAAGCGGCTCGCACATACCCTTGATGCGGGCGAACCATTGGTCTTTATCGTCCGCAAGCGAGAATTCGCCGAGATATTTCTCGACTATCGCCGCGGCGTCAGAGCGGCTGATATTCTCGGGCAGGGTGAAGTCGGGCTTGTAAAGCTCGGGGAAGAAGTAGGCGACATAGTCCCTGACCTCGCTCCACTTGGCTATATCCTTGCGGGGCTTGGGATTCTCGCGGTCGATGTTGACTATCGCCGTTGAGCGGGCAGGGTCGGCGGTAAAGATATCATAGAATTCTTTATCGTATTTCTCGGCCCATGCAGCCACGTCGGCGTAGACCTTGTCGGCGCTCATGAGCGATATCACGTTTTTGCTCACGTCGTTGAGCTTCACGAGGTCAAACAGGCAGCCGCTTGCGCTCATCTTCTTCAGATTGAACGGGAATTTTGATATATCCTCTCTCGGATTTGCTCTGCGCCAATCCTCGAAGTTGGAGTTTATAAGAGTGAGCAGGTATTCGAGCACGCTCTCCTTGGGGAAGCCGCCCTCGATGAAGTAGCCGACGGCCGCCTCGGGGTCCTTTCTCTTTGAGAGCTTCCGCTTGTCGCCGGTCTCCTCGTCGACCTTGAGCACCTGCGGGGTGTGTGCATATTTCGGAGCCTTGTAGCCGCAGGCTCTGAAAAGCTCGATATGCTTCGGGACGGAGGATATCCATTCCTCGCCCCTGATAACATGGGTCGTCCTCATGAAATGGTCGTCGCATACATGGGCGAAGTGATAGGTGGGTATGCCGTCGGATTTGAGCAGCACCTCGTCGATTATGTTCTCGGGCATCTCTATCTTGCCTCTGATAACGTCGTCGAATACTATCTTTTTATCCTCGCTGCCCTGCGAACGCAGGCGAAGCACCCACGGCTTGCCCTCGGCGAGATTTTTCTCTATCTCCTCAAGGCTGAGGTCGCGGCACTTGGCCCATTTGCCGAAGTAGCCCCAGATGAGAGCGTCGCCCTTTGTCTGCTCCTCGCGGATGGCGGCAAGCTCGTCCGCCGTGCAGAAGCAGGGGTAGGCGAGACCTTTCTCCACAAGGCTCTTTGCGACGGTCTGATATATCTCGGCTCTGTGGCTCTGGGTGTAGGGGCCGTAGTCGCCCTTCTCGGTGCCGAAGCCGGTCACGCCCTCGTCAAAGGCGACTCCGAAGTAGTCGAAGCCGTTGATGATGGCGGAAACGCCGTCGTCTATCTCACGCTTTTTGTCGGTATCCTCAATTCTCAGGTAGGCAACGCCGCCCGTCGATCTGGCGGTGAGAACGTCCACAAGAGCGCCGAAAAGGCCGCCGATATGAAGATAGCCTGTGGGCGATGGGGCGAAACGGGTCACCCTCGCACCCTCGGGAAGCTGTCGCTGCGGATAAAGGGCTTCATAATACTCGGGGGTCTTGTCTATGTGCGGAAAAAGAAGCTCCGCCAGATTTTTGTTCTGATCCAAAAAGATACACGCTCCGTTTCGGCAGGCAGACTGCCATTATAATATATACTTCTTTATTATTGCAGAAAACTCGGCAACTATCAAGAGCAAAATGTAAATTTTCGCTTCAAATGGCATGATTTTTTGAAAAAACGACCCGTCGGGGAATAAATGACCGCCGTGCAGACGAAAATATCGGTGAAGAAAACGAAAAGAGGTCATTGCATTGAAAAAGAAGAAGTATTCAAATATCTATTTCGCGCTGTTTGTCTGCCTTGCCGCCGTGGCGGTCGGCTCGATAGTCAGCGTCAAGACGGCGATAACAAAGAAAAAGCCCGAGGAAACGGGCTTCACACGGGTGACGTATAAATGGACGGTGCCCGCCACCGAGGAGAGGGTCAACGCGGAGCAGACCGGCGTTGAGGATAACAGGCTTCACTCCGCCGGGCAGAGCACCGAGGCGATAGAGCGCAACAAGCCCTATTCGGGCGATTTCGCCCTGCCGATGGGCTCGGATATCATCAAGGATTACAGCAACGGCGAGATGGTGCGGTCAAAGACGATGGGCGACTGGCGGATCCATAACGGAGTTGATTTCGGCGGCAGCGCGGGCAACGACGTGGTCGCCGCCGGGGACGGCACCGTCACCGCAGTCTATGACGACAGCTTCTGGGGCACGGTCGTTGAGATAGACCACGGCAACGGCATGACTGCTCGCTACTGCGGGCTTAAAAGCGGGAGCTGCCTGCCCGAGGGCAGCGAGGTCAAAAAATATGATAAGATAGGCTCGCTCGGGCATATCCCCGTCGAGATAAGCGACGAGGATCACCTGCATCTCGAGGTGCTTATCGACGGCGAAACGGTCGACCCGCTCAAGGCGCTCAATAAGGTCGGCGCCGCCGACACGGATTGATCGCTCCGCCGATATGTGATGGCGGCTGCGCTGTGTCCACCCGGCTCCCCACGGGCTGCAAAAGCCACCGATGACGGCAGTCGCCTTGTTTTGGAGAATGGCTTCCCCACAAACCATACTATGCCGCAGCCGCCCGAGGTGATAAAAAGTTATCGGCAAAAAAATATACTGAATTCAGCACAAAACCGTTGAAATCTTGCCGATAGAAAACCGATGTGTTTGTTGCTATATATGGATATTCGGGCTTCACACGCAAATCCTATCGGCAAAAAACAAATAAAAAATGCGAGAAAAATTCCGTGAATTTTGCCGATAGAGCTGCGGTTTGTTCCCGATCGGCATATTATATTGCGCTTTTTTGTTTGAAAAATTAAAAAAACTCTTTACATTGCGGCGGCGGTATGATATAATCTCTTTTGCACGTGCCCGTTTCTCGGATTCCGGAGTAAACCGCCGAGCGGTATTCACCTGCCGGCTTCTGAGTGCGAGGCAAATATTTTAATGAGGTGAAAGAAATGACACAGGCAGAAAAGACCGCAATCATGCAGGAATACGCCCTTCACGAGGGCGACACAGGCTCACCCGAGGTTCAGATAGCCGTCCTCACCAAGAGGATCAACGACCTCACCGAGCACCTGAAGGTTCACAAGAAGGACCACCACTCCAGAAGAGGACTTCTTATGATGGTCGGTCACAGAAGAAACCTCCTCGCTTACCTGCAGAAGGTTGACATCGAGCGTTACCGTGCGATCATCGCAAGACTCGGTATCCGTAAATAATTCAAGGTTCGGAGCAGGCAGGATTTTGTTTCCCGCCTGCTCTGTTATGTTTGAATTCGCATCTTTCAGGCGGCATAAAACGGTCTTAGCAGTGAATCGAGCCTCCGCAAGGGTCGGAGTTTGGATTTATTGCTAAACCGCAGCCGCCTGTAGAAATAAATTACAGAGAGGTAAAAAAATGTTTTTCAAAGCTTTCAAGAAGTATGAAACTGAGATCGCCGGCAGACCGTTTGTGGTCGAGGTCGGCAAGATGGCTCAGCTTGCGGGCGGCTCCTGCCTTGTCCGCTACGGCGAGACCAACGTGCTCTGCACCGCTACCATGGCTGCGAAACCCAGAGAGGGTGTCGATTTCTTCCCTCTTTCGGTCGACTACGAAGAGAAGCTCTATTCGGTAGGCAAGATCCCCGGCTCGTTCCAGCGCCGTGAGGGCAGAGCGAGCGAGAAGGCGACCCTCGCCTCCCGAGTTATCGACAGACCCATCCGTCCCCTTTTCCCCAAGGATATGAGGAACGACGTGGGCGTTGTCGCCACCGTTATGTCCGTTGACCCCGACTGCCAGCCCGAGATCACCGCTATGCTCGGCGTTTCCATCGCTATCTCGATCTCCGAGATCCCCTGGGACGGCCCCATCGCAGGCGTTGTCGTCGGCCTTGTTGACGGTCAGTATGTCATCAACCCCACTCTCGAGCAGAGAGCAAAGAGCGATATGTATGTCACCGTCGCCTCCACCGCTGACCTTGTCGCAATGATCGAGGCGGGCGCAAACGAAGTCTCCAACGACGATATGTTTGACGGCATCATGTTCGCCCACAAAGAGAATCAGAGACTTGTTGAATTCATCAATCAGATAAAGGCCGAGTGCGGCAAGCCGAAGGTAGATTTCCCCTCAAACGACCCCGATCCCGATATGTACGAGGCTATCAAGGACTTTGCGATAGAGGATATCCGCGCCGCCCTCGATACCGATGACAAGAGGATCCGTGACGAGCGCCTGAAGCCCGTATATGAGAAGGTTCATGAGAAATTCGATGAGATTTATCCCGATATGCAGGTCAAGATCGACGAGTGCCTGTATAAGGTTCAGAAGTACGTCGTGCGCCGCTGGCTGCTCGACGACGGCAAGCGTGTTGACGGCAGAGGCATCAACGAGATCCGTCCTCTTAACGCCGAGATCGACCTGCTTGACAGAGTCCACGGCTCGGGTATGTTCACCAGAGGTCAGACTCAGGTGCTCTCCGTTACCACCCTCGGCCCCATGAGCGACGCTCAGATGCTTGACGGCCTTGACGAAGAGGACACCAAGCGTTATATGCATCACTACAACTTCCCCTCCTACTCCGTCGGCGAGACCAAGCCCAGCAGAGGCCCCGGCAGACGTGAGATCGGTCACGGTGCTCTTGCAGAGCGTTCGCTGATCCCCGTTCTCCCCTCGGTCGAGGAGTTCCCCTACACCATCAGAGTCGTCTCCGAGGTTCTTTCCTCCAACGGCTCCACCTCTCAGGGCTCCGTCTGCGGCTCGACCCTTTCGCTTATGGCGGCTGGCGTGCCCATTAAGGCTCCCGTTGCGGGTATCTCCTGCGGCCTTATCACCGAGGGCGACCGCTTCATGACCATGGTCGATATCCAGGGTCTTGAGGATTTCTTCGGCGATATGGACTTCAAAGTTGCCGGCACCAAGAAGGGCATCACCTCCATTCAGATGGATCTCAAGGTACACGGCCTTACCCCCGCTATCATCAGAGAGGCTCTCGAGAAGACCTATAAGGCTCGCTGCTACATCCTTGACGAAGTAATGGCTCCCGTTATCGCCGAGCCCCGCAAGGAGTTGTCAAAGTGGGCGCCCAAGATGCTCACCACCAAGATCGACCCCGAGAAGATCGGCGACGTCATCGGCAAGCAGGGCAAGGTCATCCAGAAGATCTGCGCCGAGTGCAACTGCAAGATCGACGTTCAGGAGGACGGCAACATCTTTGTTTCCTCCACCGATATCGACGACGCAAAGAGAGCGATATCCATCATCGAGACTATTGCCAACGATCCCGAGGTCGGCGCTATCTATAAGGGCGTCGTTACCCGCCTTATGAGCTTCGGCGCATTCGTCGAAATAGCTCCCGGCAAGGAGGGCATGGTCCACATCAGCCAGCTTGACGTTAAGAGGACCGAGAAGGTCGAGGACGCAGTTCATGTCGGCGACGAGGTTATCGTTAAGGTGCTGCCGAAGGACGACCAGGGCAGGCTGAACTTCTCTCGCCGCGATGCTCTTATCGAGGTCGAAGGGCTTGTGCCCGAGAACACCGTATCCGACGCTCCCAGGAAGCCCAGAAGAGACTTCAGAGGCGAAAGAGGCGGCAGACCCAGAAGAACCAACGACTGATTTAAAAATTAAGAACCGTCTCATTGAGGCGGTTCTTTTTGTATGCAAAATACCCCCGGCTGCTGTCCCGGGGGTATTTCTTCACAAACGAGGAGGAGGAGATTGTCAGTTTTTAGATGCCTTGCCGTTCACATTGATGACGGCGGGGACTTTGCTCAGGGCGACTGCGCCGATAACGGTGATTATCGTCTCAATGAGCATATATGAGCCGTTGTAGAGCAGCGAATAAACGGGTACTACCATATCCGCGGGGCAGTAATCTGTCCAGATGGTCACGCCGCTGATGTAGTGGCAGACGAAACGGATAAGGCAAACGACCACGCTGCCGAGCGCAAGCTCCGCGGTGGGATTTTTGAATTTGCCCTTGAACATACCGCCGAGACCGAGGCAGCCGAAGGCTACGATGTAGTCGGCGAGGGCGACTATCAGATAAGCGCCTATGCCCGAGACCCATGCGAAGTTTTTAAGCCCGGTCAGGAGCTGGAATACCGAGAGCACAAGGGAAGCGGCGACGCCGTTCTTGATGCCTCTGCGGTAGGAGTAGATGACTATCGGCACCTGTGCAAAGATGCTGAAGCCGCCGCCGTAGGCATACGGCCAGGGGATAAGATCGGATACGGCAAAGAGAGCGATGGAGAGGGCGACCATTATCGCACCCTCGGCAAGGATTACCGTTTTTTTGTTTGAACCGGTGTTTGACATTGAATTTGACCTCTTTTCGGATTGTTCGGGGGAACCGATCCGGTGCGCCGCAGCCTGAGGAAAAAAAGCCGGTACAGATATCGTACCGGACGTAAAAATTGCACAGAGGCTGTTTTCCTACGCCCGCATTATCGGGATCAGGTTTGAGGGTATGATCTCAGCCGACTGCCGTCAGCACCCCTTTGTTAGCTACATTATACATTGCAAAACCCGGCTTGTCAATATAAAATTTATGAAATCGGCTCGCTTTTCAGCGCTTTCAGAGAAAAATAGTCAAAATACATCCGCAATTTTTCGTTTCGGAACGAACACTCCGCAAGGTAACACAGGCGCGCCCGCCCGTCGATATCCGCAACGCACAGCCGCTGACGCTCAAGGCTAAATCCCGAGGGCAGCAGTCGGTCAAGGCGAGGCTTTGCGTCGACAGCCATTGTCTCACGGTAGTTTTTGATGTATTCGGAGCAATCGAAGCGTATCAGCTCCGAGCAGCAGCGGCAAACGGCGACCTTGACTGCGGAATCCAGATGCAGCACTCCGCCGACGCAGGGCGCAAACTCAAGCTCGGTACGGAATTCACGCTCGCGGCGGCATATCTCCTCCATTTCGGGGAAATTACGCTCTTTGAGGAATTTTGCCGCCGATGCGGCTGCGCTGTCCGCTCCTGTTTCGGCGGTCTTGCACGGCTCGGCCACCGTGAAAGCCGCGACCTCGCCCGAGGTGTTGATATCGACCAGCATCGAGCCGTAGGTGAAGCGATAGACCTCAATTCTGCCGAGCTCCTCGGTCTCGCCGCCCCGCCAGAGCGCCGCCTCCACGCCGAAAAGCTCACTTGCCGCAGCCCTTGCCGCCTCGCGGGAGACGGCCGCCTCCGCCGACACGACAGGGGAGACGGAAACGGCTATCAGCGGGAAGATCTCATCCTCGCTGCCGTTTGAGAAGTCGAGCTTATCCTCGATGAATTCCGCGTCGCCCCCCTCGAGCAGCGAGATGTCGCCGTTCAGCACGGCGGAGGAAACATCGCTCAGGTGGTCGTAAAGCTCACCCGCGTAGTCCGAGAGCCTTATCGCTGCCGCCCGCTTCTCTTCGCTCGGCTCATCCGGGAATTCCTCCGAAAAGCGATAAACTCCGTCGAGAAAATAGAGGATGTTGCCCGCCGAATCCTCCGAAAAGCTTGCGGCGCCGCCCCTTGCGCCGAGCGCCTTTGAGCAGACATAAGCCGCAGGGTCGGCAGTGCCGCCGTCCGGCGAAACGGCAAGCGCCCGCAGCCCCGCGCTGAGCTGCGACGAATATTCGCAGAGCGAAACAAGGCTCGACATACGCACCCGCCCGAGAGCTTCGCCGTAATCGCCCCTTGCTTTGGCGGCGTCGCTTGCAGCGGCGGCAAGGCACACCGCCGTTGCCACCAAATATGATATTATCCTTATAAAACTCCTGCGCCCAGGCATAAAAAATCACCCTGCTTTCACTATAAAGTGTTGCAGGGTGATAAATTTTTATCCGTGGGAATTTTTATTTGATGATGCTTACGCCCGTCATTTCTTTAGGCTGCTCAAGACCCATTATCTTCAGCATGGTGGGCGCGATATCGCAGAGCCTGCCGCCCTCACGAAGCTCGCAGGGGTAGCCGACAACGATGAAAGGCACGGGGTTGGTCGTGTGCGCCGTGAAGGGCGAGCCGTCCGCCTCATACATCTTGTCAGCGTTGCCGTGGTCGGCGGTGATGAGTGTCACGCCGCCCTTTGCGGCAACGGCGTCAACTATCTTACCTACGCAGGTGTCGACCGCTTCAACGGCCTTGACCGCTGCGTCGAATACGCCGGTGTGACCGACCATGTCGCAGTTCGCATAGTTCAGGATGATGGCGTCGTATTTGTCACTGTCGATGGCTGCAAGCAGCTTGTCGGTGACTTCATAGGCGCTCATCTCGGGCTGGAGGTCATAGGTGGCGACGGCGGGGGATTTGACAAGGATCCTGTCCTCGCCGGGGTACTGCTTCTCAACGCCGCCGTTGAAGAAGAAGGTTACATGAGCGTATTTCTCGGTCTCGGCAATCCTGAGCTGCTTGAGACCCTTGTCGGAGATATACTCGCCGAAGGTGTTTTCAAGCGTCTCGGGCTTGAATGCTACATGGACGTTCGGCATGGTTGCGTCGTACTGAGTCATGCAGACATAATAGAGGCCCTTGAGCTGCTCTCTCTCGAAGCCGCTGAATGCGGGGTCGACAAAGGCTCTGGTGATCTCTCTCGCTCTGTCGGGGCGGAAGTTAAAGAAAACGATCGAGTCGTTATCCTTGACGGGAACGGCTTTTTCAGAGACTGCGGGCACGATAAATTCATCGGTCACGTCGTTTGCGTAGGATTCCTCCATCATCTTGCAGGCGCAGTCGAATTTAACGCCCTCGCCCTCGGTCATGGCCTTGTAAGCCTTGACGACTCTCTCCCAGCGGTTGTCTCTGTCCATGGCGTAGTATCTGCCCATGACGGTTGCAATCTCGCCCACGCCTATTTCGTCGCACTTCTTGTAAAGCTCGGCGAGGTAATCCTTGCCTGAGGTGGGGGGCACGTCGCGGCCGTCCATGAAGCAGTGGATATACACCTTGTCAACGCCGCTGCGCTTGGCAAGCTCCATGATGCCGTAGAGGTGAGTGTTGTGGCTGTGAACGCCGCCGTCGGACATAAGACCCATCAGGTGAAGAGCCGAGGAATTCTTTTTGCAGTTCTCCATTGCGCCGACGAGAGCTTCATTGGTGAAAAAGTCGCCGTCCTGAATGGACTTTGTGATCCGGGTAAGCTCCTGATAGACCACTCTGCCGGCGCCGATGTTGGTGTGGCCGACCTCGGAGTTGCCCATCTGACCGTCGGGAAGACCGACGTCAAGGCCGGATGCGCCGATAAAGGTCATGGGATTCTCACTGACGATCTTATCAAGATTCGGCTTCTTTGCGGCGGCGATAGCGTTGCCGTAGGTGCTTTCGTTCTTGCCGAAGCCGTCCATGATGCAAAGAAGAACGGGTCTTTTGCTCATAATATCATATCCTTTCCCAAAACGGCGGGAACGGAAAACTCCGCCCCCGCCCTGAAATTGCGATTATTTGCTTGCAGCTTCAACTATCTTTGCGAATTTCTCAGCAACGAGTGAAGCGCCGCCGATAAGGCCGCCGTCAACGTCATACTGAGCAAGAAGCTCGGCAGCGTTGCCGTCGTTCATCGAGCCGCCGTACTGGATAACGAAATGATCCGCGGCGTCCTTGCTGTAAAGCTCTGCGACGAGAGCGCGGATAACGGCGCAGACCTCGTTTGCCTGCTCCGGAGTGGCTGTCAGGCCGGTGCCGATAGCCCAAACAGGCTCATATGCGATGATGATGTTTGCAAGCTCAGCCTCGGAAACGCCGGAGAGGGCGACCTTGGTCTGCTTTCTGACTATTTCGGCGGTGATGCCGAGCTGCCTCTCCTCGAGGACTTCGCCCACGCAGAGGATGACCTTAAGGCCTGCGTTCAGAGCAGCTCTGACTCTGTCGCGGACGGTCTCGTCGGTCTCGCCGAAATACTGCCTGCGCTCGGAGTGACCGATGATGACATAGGGCACGCCTGCGGCCTTGAGCATATTGGCGGAAACCTCGCCGGTGAATGCGCCTTTCTCAGCCCAGTGGCAGTTCTCGGCACCGATCTTGATGTTGGAGCCTGAGGCTGCCTCCATGGCTGCATAGAGGTCGATATAGGGGGCGCAGATAACGACGTCGCAGTCGGCGTTCGCTACAAGGGGCTTCATCTGCTCGATGAGCGCCTTGGTCTGCTCGGGGGTGTTATTCATTTTCCAGTTGCCCGCGATAACGGGTCTGCGAAGTGACTTGTCCATTATTTAACTGTCCTTTCACTTAATAATAGCAATCCGATTCCCAACGGAACGGGTTTTCGTCGATGTATTGCCAAATTTCCCCGTAATCCCGCACGTTCCGTATCACATGGTCGTGATAGGAGCGCTGCCAAACATTAAATCCGATTTCACGATTTACAAACCGTTTCAGCGTAGAGATGAGCGAGGGAACAGACAGATTAGCTGAGTTTGAGTTTTCACTGTCGATCAATATCAACAAATGAATATGATTCGGCATGATAACATATTTTTTAACCGAAATATCGGTGTATGTTGCGTCGATTGAAATAACATATTTGTTTATGACTTTACCGATGTGTGACAGTTGGGTATGCGGGACGTCGAGGACGCCGTCCCCTACGATTCGTCCGAAGATTCTTTTCTTATCTTTGGCGCATATAGTCAAAAAATATGCGCCGTTTTGCGAATAATCGTAGTCCTTCAATCGAAGTCTTTTTCGTTCGGGAAGAGCCATATTAATTCTCCGCACAAAGGTATAAAATCATGCTTGTAGGGGACGGCGTCCTCGACGTCCCTCTACAAAGGCATAAATATTTCAGTCGGTCAACTTATTTATCGTTAACAGCCTCGATGCCGGGGAGGGCCTTACCCTCGAGGAATTCAAGCGATGCGCCGCCGCCGGTGGAGATATGGGTCATCTTGTCGCCGAAGCCCAGGGAATTGACTGCCGCTGCGCTGTCGCCGCCGCCGATGATGGTGACTGCGTCGGTCTCGGCAAGAGCCTTGGCGACCGCGATGGTGCCGGCTGCAAGGGTGGGATTCTCAAAAACGCCCATGGGGCCGTTCCATACGACGGTCTTGGCGGTCTTGACTTCGTTTGCGAAAAGCTCCGCGGTCTTGGGGCCGATGTCGAGGCCTTCCATGTCTGCGGGGAGAGCGTCGGCGTCAAAGGTGCTGACCTCGATGGGGGCGTCGATGGGGTTCGGGAAGTCGGGAGCGGCTACCACGTCGATGGGCAGCAGGATCTTAACGCCCTTGTCCTCAGCCTTCTTGAGCATATCCTTGCAGTAATCTATCTTGCTCTCGTCAAGGAGCGATCTGCCTACGCCGTAGCCCTTTGCCGCAAGGAAGGTGTAAGCCATGCCGCCGCCGATGATGAGGGTGTCCGCCTTGTTGAGGAGGTTGTCGATAACATTGAGCTTGTCTGCAACCTTTGCGCCGCCGAGGATGGTGACGAAGGGCCTTGCGGGGTTCTCAACAGCATTGCCGAGATACTTGAGCTCCTTGCCCATGAGGTAGCCGACAGCGGCTTCCTTGACGAATGCGGTAACGCCGACGGTGGAGCAGTGAGCTCTGTGAGCGGCGCCGAATGCGTCGTTGACATAAATGTCGCAAAGGCTTGCGAGATCCTTGGAGAAGGCTTCGCCGTTCTTGGTCTCTTCGGGGCGGAAGCGGGTGTTCTCAAGCAGGACTACGTCGCCGTCCTTCATGGCGGCAACGGCTGCCCTTGCATTGTCGCCGACAACATTGTCGTCAGCGGCAAAAACGACTTCCTTGCCGAGCTTCTCGCTGAGTCTCTTTGCAACGGGTGCAAGGGAGAACTTAGCCTCGGGGCCGTTCTTGGGTTTGCCGAGATGGGAGCAGAGGATGACCTTTGCGCCGTCGTTTATCAGCTTCTGTATGGTGGGAAGAGCCGCATTGATCCTGTTCTCATCGGTGATAACGCCGTCCTTGAGGGGGACGTTGAAGTCGCAGCGCACGAGAACTCTCTTGCCCTTTGCATTAATATCGTCTACGGTTTTCTTGTTAAGTAAGCTCATAATTCTTCTTCCTTTCGGTTTTTATTGAAACATTCTTAACCAATTATATATTTTATATTATTGTGCCGAATTTTTCAAGCATTATTTATCGGCGAATTCAACGAATATGAAAATTTTTCCGACCGGAATTTTTCCCCTTGACATTTCGCCGCTTTTTTGATAAACTTATTAAGCTGTAAATAAGTGAATATGTCTCCGTAGCTCAGCAGGATAGAGCGTTCGCCTCCTAAGCGAAAGGCCGTGGGTTCGAATCCCGCCAGGGACGCCAGCAAACACGCCGAAAACCTTTGATTTATCAGGGTTTTCGGCTTTTCTTATTTCTGCGGCTTTTGTGGCTTTTTTGCAAAAAACCTTGGTTTGCTAACATTTGCTAACGAGATTTGGCCTTTTGCTAAGAAAGGCGGTAAGTCAGAGGTTCGATTTTTACCAAAGGAACTTGCAAACATTTGTTAGCAGAAATTAGAGGAAGTTGCAAACAAAATCGCGAATTTGCTAACATCGCTCAAAAATGCTTTCAGAACCTTGCTAACAAAAAAAGTGTTTGGTCACTGTGCAAAGTGGTTCAAACGAAGAAAACCTCTCACAAAGTGAGAGGCGTTCTTCTGAGGGAGGGACTTTATAAAGCTTTTGCCAGCTGCTTGAGCAGTGCGGCAGTTTCGGGATTTTTAAGCAGTTCCAGTATCTTCGCTGCATCACTTTCA